>Ga0272441_10000692_pt1 | contig 75062 bp, 110 predicted proteins | sample SSMProp6N_FD_193582 | JGI IMG/M metagenome (GOLD analysis project Ga0272441, IMG submission 193582) | Marine sediment archaeal communities from Little Sippewissett salt marsh, Falmouth, MA, United States - SSM-Prop-6N | ecosystem: Environmental > Aquatic > Marine > Wetlands > Sediment ...
GATTCGATTAATCCAAGATCTTTTAGTTTGGGATTGGGGCCATAAACTGTTTTCCAACCTTTAGGTGCAACTCCACCTGTAGGTATGTTCAAGTCATGTGCGGCGGCTAAGCCAGCTACGTCTGCCCCCCATTGGCCACCTGAGATTGCTTTTTCGATTTTCAATAATGTACCTCCTAAGATTGAACTCTACCACAATCAATACAAACATAATTCCATTCAGCATATCCCGGTCCACAAATACCATTTGAGCTAAGAGGTCTAGTATCACCACCACACCAACGACATTTAGGTCTCGGTTTTGGTTTATTTATTTCTTTAATAGCTTCACGATGTTGTTCTTGATAAGCTTCAATCATTTCTTTAGGAACAGGTTTTCCTTTATTAAAAAATGTTCTTTGTTCTTCTTCTAAAGGTGTCATTATAACTCCTTAACTTCAATTCCTAATTTTTCTTTAAACCAATTAGCAACTAGATTTCTATGACAGAATTGACCAGACTTTTCAAAACACAATAGAATAGAGTCTTTACCAAGTTCATCATAAACTTCTTGAGGATCTAGTTTATCAAGAATATATTTTTTATATTCTATAACATATTGTTTTGCGTCTCCGGTATACTTATATCTTTCTAGTATGCCAACAGTCGGAGCTAGTTTTGAATATTGTCTACCTTTGAACCAATGAGGTTTAAAACAAGCAATTGAAACAGCATTCGGATTATCTTTTGATTTACCAAAGTACGATGTGTTCATTTACTATTTCCTTTGCACTTGTTCTTTTTTGCCAAATAATATTTTCTTTTCCATTCATTTCTATGAGCAGGACAAAACTTAGGATAGATATAGATTGATGGATAAAGCATTAATGTATATTCTTCATTACAAGCATCACATCTTCTGTTTATTTCAACTGCTTGAGTATGTTTATGTTTCATTGTAAAATTTGCAGTATTTTCGATAATAGACTTTTTCTTGGCTAAAATCTTATCTCTATCTATTATTTTGCGATATTTGGGTTGTCTATGAACTTTACAGAACTTAGCTTTACCAATGCCAAAGAAAACTGTTTTACATCTTTTACCATCTAAATCAACAAACGCACAACGCTTCTCATGAAGTCTTTCTCTCTTTTTTCTTTTCTTAGATTCGCTCAAATTAAAACCTCCCGAGAATTGATATAATAGGATGTTCAGCCATGGTTTCACCATATTTTTTATATTGTTTCAAATACTTTATTTTATCCATACCATCATATTTTTTATCTATTTCAACATCCCAATAGTTAAAACTAATATTAGAAAAACTTCTAGCTAGTTTTTTCATCCTTGCTATCTTATCCTCACGACTTTGAGCTCTTGCTAATCCACCCTCAATAGGTTTAATAAAATCATACAGCTGGCGTATATTGTTTTCTTTGGTTGCTTCTTTGTATGGAATGGTTGAGTTAACAAAACCACTTCCAAATACATCAACTTGAATTTCTTCCTTTGCCCAACCAAGAAGTATAGCTTCCATTAATGCTTCTTCAAGACTAAGATTGCTAACACCACAACCACCATCAAACCAAACACATTGGTTAACAGGGTCATTGTATTGACCAAAATAAAATGGAGCTGCAAAAGACTTCATAACTTCAGTCACAAGTCTTTGTTTTCCATCTTTAGTCCATGATTTAAAATAATGGTTACGATCTGTACAACGATTAACAGATGTAATAAGAAGTTTAGTTTTACATTGTTTCATCTCAATATCACCAATTAAATCTTTCCAAACACTTTCAAAATACTTTCGTTGATACTTAGGAAGTTTCCATCTTTGATACCAAGGTCTTTTCTTAAAGACTTTATGAAGCATGGCATCATAAACATTATCCATATCAGCTACAGTAATTCTTCCACTAGCAGCGGCAGCCACGTTGATACTACCAACTGATGTACCAACCATCAAGTCATAGTATTCATAAAGAGGGCCTACATGTTCTTCTCTTTTTTTAAGAGCGACTATTTGGATTCGACCTTTACAGCCCCCTCCACTACATATACATATTTTTTTAGCCATTTATTTTTTATCTCTTTTATTAAATTTTGAGCAATGTCTTCTTAAATAATGACCACACTCAAAGGCGTGTGTACAATTCCTGCATTGTGAATCATTCCACTTATCTCTGAACTCTTGGCTGTTCTCATTAACCCATTGAAACACATAAGGTTCTCCTGGATCATTTTTAATTTTTTCACCCTGTAACCATTTATCTTTATTAATACATTCACGTTCTGCATGTAAAAATGCAGTAAACTCCTCCATATCATATAATGCTGATGTAAGCATAAAGACCCTCCCTTTCTATCAGGAGGAAGATTTAAAGGATCAAATATTTATAAAGTTACAATTCCCCATTTATGTTTACTATTATTTATGATATTAATATAATAAATTTATTTGCAAAAGTCAATTTAAAAATCATAAATATATTAATGTCAAAGAACAAATACAAAAAATCATTTACCAATTATGTAAATTTTCATGTCTATCTAATACCGCTTGAAATCCCCAATTCCAGTTAGGTTTAAGATCTTTGGAATGAGAAAGAAAAAGAACTTTAGCTTTTGGTTTTTTTGGTTCTGGAGCAAACATATCACTAAATATTACAACCCCATCACATTTAGTTTCATCAGCATAATCCAAGACCTCTTGAAAGTCTGTACCTCCCCTACCACAAATTTTAAAAGTCTTTTTGGCAGTCTTTAATTTAGTTTCTATTTGTTTTATCTCTGTATCAAACAGAACGTATATCAGTTCAGCATGTTTGATTATCTTATTAATTACAGCAAAGCCTTCAGCTAAATCATCATCACTCATGGAACCAGAAACATCAACTGCAAAAATAATCTTAGTCTTTAAGAATCTTCTATGACCAGGATAAAGCAGGTCGAATCTTCTATTTGCTTTAAGTCTTGAATTAACTCTTGCATATGTTTCAACGGACTTTTTAAATTTCCTTATGATTTCTTTATAGGAAATCTTAGGTTCGTTAGCGGCTAGAATTTCAGCAATATAATCTCCTGTATGTTTTCCCCATGCTTTAATTCTATCTTTGTTTTTATCTACATAGTTTTTAACATCAGCATCAAACATATCATTCTTTCCCCAACCATTATTTGCTGTTCCGTTAGGATCGAAATAGTCTTTGACACCTTCTTGTGTATTATCATATTCTTTAAAACCGTCTTTATCTTTGTTTTGACCTTTGCCTTGACCTTGACCTTCGCCTTCATCTTCACCATTCTGTTCTTCTTGGTCTTGACCTTTGCCTTCTCCTTTGTCTTGACCTTTGTCTTCCCCTTCTTGATCTTGACCTTCTCCTTGCCCCTGTTGAGCTTGTTGCTGAGCTTTGTCAATCATTTCTTGCTTTTCTTCATCGGTCATTGAATCCCAGATTTGCTTTATCATTTCATTAATTTGTTGTTGTCTATCATAAAGCTGTCTGAAATATTCTTCAAAACAATCTTTTTCTGGAAGATTGAACTGTTGTGCAGTCGGAATTAAATCTTCTAATGAAGTATCACCCTGAAGAAAAGCCATTGTATTCTGGCGAATAAGTTCATCAATGGCAATGTTAGAAGACAACGCAGAAATTTGTCTTGGCTCCTTAAGCCTTGTTGTACAATGTCTTAATAAAACCTTAAAAAAAGTATGAACCATAACCATCTCCAAATATTCAACTGGCATCATATTAACAAAATTTGGATTGAAAGTTATTACAGGATGACGACCAGTAATATTAATACCAAAAGTTTCTTGATTGGGATCTGGATTAAAGTTAAACTGTGATGCTATTCCTAATAATATTGCATCACTAGTAAACCAATCCATTAAAACTTTCTGTATTTTCTTTTCAGCTTTTTTTACTTTGTCTTCATCCATTACTTTAACCAGGGTTTATCATTATCATCGTCCGGATAACCATCAAGTCCTAAGTCACTATCGAAATCATTTTGATCATTATCGTTCTCATGAATCATTCTTTCAACATCTTTCTCATGCTGGTCTTTACCTCTAACAACATCAACAAAGTAGTTAACAAGTTTGTCAGAATGTTCTAACAATGTATTCTGCCAAGTTTCTTGGTTGTTAGTTGCCTGATTGATAAGTCCAAAGAAGTGCGCGATAATCTCTTTAGGAACAGTACTAAGGTACTTATAAACATTATGTGCATATTCTTCACCTGCTTTTCTTGCGATAAACAGACTATCGATATGCTGTTTAATATAGACTGCAAGTTCATCATTAATATTAATAAGATCCTGATTAGGTAGACTCTTAATTGTCTTTTCCAAATCCTTATTCCAATTAGTCACAATGAGACCAACATTAATACCCTTCATGTTTTCTTTAACATGCATACAGAACTTTGAAGCGGCGCCGATACCAACGATTGTGCTGGCAACCAGTTTTAATTTGTAATCTACATCTTGAAGAATTTCGGGATGGTTATTAATAATATCAGAAAGTCTTTTCCAAGAACGGCGTGACTGATAGACTTCACCTGTTTTCTTTTTTGTTGGTGGGTCTAAATAGTTTGCGGAGTTCTTTGATATGAATCCGATAACATATTTGTTAACCTTATTTTTAAGTGCCCAATCAATCCATTCTTCTTTATCGGGAAGAAAAGGAACTTTGTTAAATCTATCAAGAAGAGTGACTTCAAGTTCAGTAACATCGTAATCAGTATCATCACCGAAAGGATTGATAGCTGCGATAACTCTTGTTTCGGGTGGAAGTTTCTTTCCACAAAGTTTACGGTTGAGAACCATATCTTGTACACATTGGAGAACTTCAGGCTTTGCACGGTTGAGTTCATCAAGAAAGATAACTACTTTCTCTCCTTCTTTCGGCCACCACCAAGGTTGACAAAAGATTGTCACCTTAGTATGGTCAATCTCTGCACGGTCTGGCAAACCAATAAGGTCACCGGCATCAGCCATCTGTGAACAGAAAAGAATAATTACTCGGAATCCTTTTTCTTCCCAGTATTCTTTTACAAATTCTGATTTACCAACGCCGTGAATTGCCTCAAGCATGATTGCTTGGTCAGCAGGAGTCGTATCAAAGATCAGCTTCATATCTTTAATATTAGCCATTATAAACTCTCCTTCAATTTTTCAATTAATATTTATTTTCAGTTATAATATCTTGATTCTCAAATTGCTTTAATGCTTTTTGAATTTTTTTATCTTGGTTTTTTCTTCTTTTAAACTGTGGGTTTTTTCTATATTTGTTTCCGTATTCGCCTTTGTATGACTTACCCATAAAATAATACTACTCCTTTGAAAAATGAAACTAGCATCTAGTATTATTTATATACATAATATAATACATCTGCATAGATTTGTCAAGTTATTTAGTTTAGTCAGTCTTTTCTTCTTCTTCATTTTTGTTTTTTTGTTCTACGAATGGAACCCATTTACCGCATTTACAAAGTTTTTCTCTTGGTGCATTATCAATTCTCATATCTGGTTCAGCACCGCAATCACACTTGGCTATGAAATAATTCATAATAAATCCTTTCTAAATAACTTGAGGTAGCCAGACTATAAAGGCCATCCACAATATATGTAATATATTATCAGTAACTATTTGACTCCAAGGAAAACAAACATTAGTTGCAAATATATGTGAACCTTTTTTATCCATGAACCACGATACAAAGTTAGTTCTGTCGATAATATAATGTTGAACTGCGATGGCTAGCAATTGCCACCATGCAAGACCACAAAGCAAAAAAGGTATCATATATGTTACAACATGGAGAAAGCATTTCCATGAAGACTTCTTTTTGTTTTGTGCAACATCATCCCATTGTATGAGATAGTCACCAATCAAATGTGCATATATCCAATGCATAATTACCTCTTTCTAAGTACAACTCCAATATGTTATTTTTCTTTTAATATTACTTTCCATTCTATCTAGTCTTTCCATTAACATTTTAACAGAAACATATTCCGTATCTTGTTTTTGCATATTAGATTCTGAACCGTACCATTGTTCTATACAGTTAGCTAATAGTTTCTGGACTAGTTCTCTCTGTGGTCTTTCAGGTACAGCTTTACTATTCACAAAGACTGAATCAAGTTCTTTTAATCTTCTTTCAAAGAACTCTTCAAACTTAGTATAACTTCCCCATTCACCTGCACGCATGGCTTTACATTCTTCTTTATTTCTTGTAAGGTCTAGATCACCTTCTGTAAGAAGTTGGTGTATAAGGTCAAGCAGTCTAAGAGAATGATAACTCATTTTAACATCATAACCATGCTTTTCATAAAGTGGTAGTCTGTTTGAGTTGTCGTTCTTATGTTCTGTTTCCCAGCGTACTGCTTCCCTTCTTATTCTCGCAAATTGAGAATAAGCATAACCTTTAAATGATTGATACATTTTCTTTGAAAGGAATAACTTTCTTTGATCCCTTATCATCCAACCAATATCATGTGCATATGTAACTAAGTTTCTCTTAACGAAAAGAACTTCCGTAAGGTTTGGAGAACCATTAGATACAAGATCAAAGAAATTGGTTAGTGAATGCCAAGCAGCTTCATAAACTTTATCATGCTTGCCTTTAGTTATAACAAGTTTTTGGCCTTCACCTTTGCATTCCTTGTTCTTAAACTTAGGCACATTATTGTCATAACCAAGTATAAATCCATAAGCCTGTGGATAAAGGCATTTATGTGGATCCATAACAACACCAACTATGTCATAGTCCGAATCCGGATTATTACATTCGTAGGCATGGCTACCCATTATACATTCCATTAAAAGGTTATCAACCATCCATTGTTCTTCTGGTTTGAACCTTTGTTCTGCAAAATGTTGTGTTAATTTTTTGTCTTTCATAATTTTCCATTTGTAAATTTAGCTTCTGTATCTAAATACTTACCTGTATATAACCATACATCTTCAGCTATTTCTGTATATGATTCTTCATCATAAGGGCCACCATGACCGCCCGAATGATATTCTGTTGTTCCAAATAATGCTGTATATTCGCAACCACAATCACTTACAAATTCTGTAAGGAAAACTCTATCTACAACATTATGTATTTTTCCTTCTCGCAACAATAATGATTTTTCAAAGACATTAAGTTCTTTATATTTCACATCAAATGGTATAAGGCTTTCATCATTAAATACTATAAAGCTAGATGATGAACTATTACTTACAAATCCTATTCTTACTTTCATTTAAATCTCCACATTAAAAATACCTTGTCTACCCTTGCAAGGTATTGGTTTTTCTAATCTTACAACATCTGTTAAGAATAAACCAAATCGTTTTGTGTTAGTACAATCTATCAAAGCATATTTAGAATGTAGTCGGTTTAACCAACCTACATCTTCAACAAAAGCTGTACATACAATGTGACCACCGAAATATGCGTCCATACTTACAGCTAGAATTTTAATAGGCCTATCTTTTTTGAATAGCCATTTAAATGATGACTTATAATCCTTATCAAATTTCTTAGAAGCATGAATAGCTATTCGTTGTCCTTTTAAATTTTTAAATCTATCATGAGTTCTCGTTTCAATGGTTTTATAACCATGAGAAATCCAACATGCCCAAGGTTGCCATAAAGTAATTGCTTTCAACATTCCTCCCAGTCAAAATAAACTTTAGTTTTAGGATCTACTAAACTTTGAACTATTTCTTTTACTATTCGTTCAACATCTTCTTCAGCACCATATTCAATACTTTGAATTGTAATAATGCGTTTGTCTTTATATTTATCTAGTAACTCATTCAAACTATTTCTATCATATTCATCGTCTTCTTCATAATATTCGTTGTATTCCAAATACTTTTTCTTATTATATTCTTTCAATAATTTTGGATCGTCTTGGGCAAAATTATCAATAGAAACAATAAAACTACTACTTGAACTGTTACTTACAAACCCTGTTCTAATTTTCATCTTTATCCCCCTTCAGGAATTTTTGGAATTCTGAATATGATTTAAACTTATTTTTAATCTCCTTAATTGTTTCTTTCTTTGTAGTGTTAAATTTCTTATAAAGATATTTAACTACATCATCATTATCAACTTCTTTCATAGAACAGATTGGACAAAACTCTTCTGGAAGACCACAATCTAAAATCCAATCACTAAAGGCCTCTTCAAGTTCTCCTTCTTCCATTCCCTCTATATCTTTAATTTCTTTTTCTTTATCATCGATATATTTACTTTTGTTGATTCTATCGATGATATATTTCTTTTTATCCAGGCCTATTTCATCATAATCTATTTCGCTATAACTGCCTAATTTAGCACATGAGTTATGAAACTCATGACCATTAACACACATTGACATTTCCATATCTGATAAACTCATATCTCGACCAGATTCAATCGCTCCACATACTGCACATATAAATGATGTTGTGCTTGAGTTACTTACAAATCCATATCTTTTTTTCATATTAGTCTCCTATTGTTGCATATGAGTCTTTTTGTTTTTTAATTAAATCTACAAATTTATATAATCCATCATAGGCTTCTTCCCAACCATCATCATCAAAACTACAATCATAGAAAAGATCCTCAGTACATACTCGTTGAACAGATACTATTTTATTTTCTCCCATAACTTTTTCTTTTTTAAATCTAAACGTATCTTTAATAGCTTCTTGTTCTATTTTTGATAAGCTCTTCAAAATCTTATTATAAGTTTCTTTGGTTGTTATAACAACAAAAGACGAACTAGAACTATTACTTACAAATCCCATTCTGATTTTCATTTGGCCCTTCTTTCATATTTGTGAATCCTCTATAACTTTACATATTTTTCTAATCTCAGGTCTTTCAAAACTAAAATGAATAACAATATCTTTTATTATTTGTGGAATATCATTACATGAATTATGCATAACTGTCCAAGCATTTAAAACAACATTATCAAATTCTTCGGTAACATTTATATTATACATGTTTCCAAGAATCCATTTGATTGCTGGAACTAATTCAACTACAAAGTTACCCTCTTCGTTTCCAGATGTATCTATACTGTTAATTGAACTTATTGTTTCTAAATGTTTAAGCTGGGATTTCATTTCATTTAAGTGTTTCTTATTACGAAAATGAAACTTACCGTTTTTATCTTTCCTTTCAGCTTCCAATCCTTCTTCATATTGTTCAATTCTTTCTTTCAAGTCTGTATAAAGAAAGTTAATATCAAAGTAATCAAAACCTAAAGCATGATATATTTCATGTATAAATTCTTCTGTGTTCATGTTGAACTTAACAACATAAGAAGCTGAAGAACTATTACTTACGAATCCAGATCTTATCTTCATTCTATCCACACTCATGTAAAATTTCTATATTACCAGAATTATGAATCAAATCATTAAGAACATCATCATGATATGAAACTTCAACAAGAGCTAATGTTTTATCAGTATCATCATATTTCTTAATTTTCTCAATAGATTTATCATCATCATACCAACTAGCAAGTTCCTTAATAATATCGTCTTTACCTTCAGCAACAACATTGTTATCACTATTGTAATAAGAAGCTTTTTCAATTAGCTGTAAAATATTCATATCACTTCTACCACAATGAGGGCACTTGTTTATATTTTTATCAACAGCAATAACAAAAGAACTTGAACTACTGTTACTTACAAAACCTGTACGAATTTTCATATCGTCAACCTTTCTGAATCATCTTTAAGATATAAGTTACACATTTTCAACAATTTACATGGTCTACAATAACCACATGCTTTATTTTTCTCAGTTGGACATTCACAAGTCCAAACATATTTTTCTAGTTTATTATTTCTAATGTCTGCTATTATACTATGTTTATCTTTCCATTTAAGGGGAAAGTTAATCCAAATCTTTTTATTTAAAGCTTCTAAAATAGTTTGACCCATACTTTCATATTTAGAACATTGGTGCCAAAAATCATCACCACGGTGAAATCCAAACGATATAGTTGCATTGTCCGGCACAAACCATAATGAGTTTAACATCCAAAATGTTTGTTGTGGTAATAAATTATCAGCATATAATTTACCATAGTCAATTTTAATAATATTATCTATTATATTCCAATTTTTCTTTTTAGCAAACTCTATAAACTTCTTTCGGTAACTTAACTCCAAAATTCTTTTTTCTTTACTGATTCCCTTTAAATCAAAATAAAGGGTATGACAACAACCGTGTTCTTTTAAAATATCATATAAAATTAATGTACTGTCATACCCACCAGACCATACAACCCAATTAGTCTTGTTTGTTGTTAAACTAGAATTATATATTGCTTTACCCATTATTTAAATTTCTAAACATTATATATTGGACAATTCCTATGACAATCTAAAAGAGTCTTACGAAACTTATTGACTCTTGGATGATTCCATATATCTCTAACAAAATCTTTGCATTCTAAAACATCAATACCATCAACCCATTCTCCAGAACCTTCGGCAAACGAACATGGAAAAAATTCAGCATTAACACCAATATACGAACTAAAACAACTTGATTCACAAGGTTCAGCCAACATTGCAAGTTCACCATAATCTTCTCGACCAGCAACTGCTTTGAGAAACTTATTAGCAGAACAACTGTCAAAACCAATCGGAACCTTTTTCTTAAATGCATAATCAATGAGTTTCTTAAACTCATCTTCTGTAACTGTATTGTATTTAGTTCCTCTACCCTTCTGTTTAAGTGAAAGGAATACAATAGCATTTAAACCTTTAATTCTTGGTTCATTCTTATAATCATCAATAGTTTTAAACGCATCTTCATATGTTTCTTTACTTAACATATAATGAATATTAACCTGTTTCATTCCTCTATCGACTAGTTTCTTAACTGAATCATAGCAAATATTATAGTTAGAATATCTTGATACAGCAACTGCTCCACATAGTTTGGCTAGCTTATCTGCTGTATCATCCGAAATATCAGCAACTGTTATATTAGGAACGATTTTCTTATACCTTGCATACTCCATCATCTTAAATAGTTCTGGATTAGATGTTGCTTGAGCGTCTGCACCAAAAGCTATTTGAGTTAATGTATCTGGCATCTTATCCATTATCTTTTTGAATGTATCAAAAGACATATTAATTCCGTTAGGATTATTACTTTTGTAACAGAAAGGGCATAACTTTCCACCGGGTCCAGCACATTTAGTTGTAACTTCAATATCTAGAATCTCTGCACCGAATTCACAGAAGTCTGGATCTCTTTCCTTTGTACTTCCCCAACGAGCAAATATACCATTCTTCTTATTGAATACATAATTATATTCGGGTGAAGAAAGAATTTTATAAGTTTTATTTTCTTTAATCTCGTAAGTTGTTTCCATACTTAACTTCCTCATGTCTTGTATCATAAATTTCAAAATCTAACAGTTTATGTCTTGGTGTAGTAATTAACAGAAATAGACCATCATGGTCACCTTTCCAATTAATATCAATGTCTATCCTAAGTAGTCCAAATCCTGTGTGCAATCGAAAACATTTCTTAGTGATAGTTATTTCACATCCGAAATTATAAACCGGATATTCATCCCAATTTTTTTCCGAACATATTTCTACATGACAATTTTTACTAACTGGAAAATCAATATTCATTAATAAACCGTCTCCACATCTGTTTGTTCAGGTTGAAAAATGCTCTGATACATTTGTATATAAGCTGGAGTTCCTGTTGCTTTCTTAATGTTATCGCTAAGCTTAACTGTTTGTTCTTCATTGACACCAGTTGCTTTAATAACTATACTTAATGGTTTAATTCCAACAGAATTTGTAAGATCTGTTCCCCAACCGAAATATACTTTAAACTTATCTTTAAACTCTTCTTGTATTTTAACCATCTTATCTACATTCAAACCATCCGAAAAGATAACCTTTTTCGTTTTAGTATCTATTCCGAACTTCTTATAATGTTCAATCATTTTATAACCGAACTTAATTGGGTCGCCCGAATCTTGTCTAACACCTACACATTTAGTTGCAAGTTCTTCGTCAAAGTCTTTAAGGAAAGCATTAGTTCCAAACGTATCTGTAAGCATGATACTTAATGGTTCACCATAATAATCATACCATTCGTTCATAGCTTTCTTTTGGGCATCTAATAAACTCTTAGAATCAGGAAGAGTTAAACAATCTCCTGCACTTCTTTCATACTCAATAGCTGCCCTAACCATAAAAAATTCATGAGCTTGTGTTCCTATTGGATTAAGACCAAGTTCTTTAGCCATTAAATAGTTCGATGTTCCCAATATATTATTAGGACATTCATCTCTACAAATTTCAAGAATAGCTTTCTGCCAGTTACCCGAATGTCTTCGTCTTGTTCCAAAGTCTATAAACTTAATATCATGTTTTTTAATTATCTTTATTTTTTCTTGAAGCTTTCCAATAGCATCATTTCTCATTTTATAAATACAAGTATCGGTTAATCCTTCTAATACCGATCTAGCAAACAGTTCGTTTATGATACCAAGAATCATTGTTTCATATAAAATCGAACATTGCCAACGATTAGTAAAATGCAAGTTGAGTTTATCATGTTGTAATTGATATGTAAATTCTGTATCATATTTTTGTCTTGCCAACATATTAATAAAATGGTCTTTATATTCTGGTTGGTTTTTTAAATATGTCAAATCATCATAGCTAAAGCGCAGGCTTTTCATATGATTGATTTGTTCAACTAGTTCATCCATGTCAAGAAAATTGGCTAGTTTTATTGACATTGTTCTATTACTAAACGAATAAGTAACTTTCTCATTTGGATACAGGTCATTAACAATTTGGCACATTGTTAGTTTATACTTATCCAAATCCAACATGCTATCAATAATAGGTTTATCCATATAAAAATCCTTTCATATTATAATATAATACAAAATGGGTTAAATGTCAAGGTAAATATATTAGTTACTTATTTTATTCTTTAGCCAGTAATCTCTAAATATAAAAAGCTTATCAGCAGCTTCATGTAGGTCTGCATCGGTAATTCCGTTGCCAACTTCGATTAATGTATCTAATACATCTTCAATAATTAGCCGGGCATCATCGTCTGTTAAATTCTTAACATCTTTATTTTTTTCTAAATCAAAAAAATATTTCATTTATTCTCCAATTGAGAGGTCAATTGTTTTATTAGGGTCATCAATATTAAAATCTTTAATTGGTGGGAACTGAATTAGTTGCAGACTTTCATCTTCAAAAAAGAAGTTTAGCTTTCCACTTCCATCACCATCAACGCTAATTTTAATATCACGACTAGCTCCCTGTCGGCCAAGACTTTGAATTGCAGAACATACTTTAAAGAATTCTGCAAGTTCAGTCTTACTACCCATTACAATCATTTTAGCTTTAAGTACATCCATATTATCTCCTAAAATATTTTCTATGTTCTTCTGGCACAAGTACATGAGAAATAGGTTTAACTATTTCCCCTGCTTCAGTTACTGGTATAGCAACTAATCTTTTAATATTATTAACAATTAAAAGTGTATATAGTTTATCATCCCTAGTATCTTTATATACTTTATATCTTTTCATATATATAATATAATACATTATTATTTAAAAGTCAAGTTAAAAATTATAAATATATTAAAGTAGGGAGACAGATGGTTGCAACCATTTTCTTTGCCTGAACAAAGATTATCTCTACATTAACTTCAATCACCTTTCAGGAGGTATTATGTTTTCAACAGCGGATTTTATTAAAAGAGCTAAACTTATTCATGGTAATAAATATGATTATTCTAAAACTAATCATATCAATTCAAAAACTAAACTTTGTATTATTTGTCCAAAACATAAAGAATTTTGGACTCTTCCACATAATCATTTAAAAGGTCAGGGTTGTCCAAATTGTTACAATGAAATTCGAGGAATCAAATCGAAAATATCTAAAAAATTTTTTATTGATTCTTGTAATAAAATTCATAATAACAAATATAAATATGATATAAATACTTTCAATGGAATGACTAGCCGTATTAAAATTAAATGCCCTATTCATGGTTTATTTTTTAAAATTGCATATGCTCATTTAACTTCTAAACAGGGTTGCCAAAAATGCTCTTATGAAAGCCAACTAAAACCTTTAAGCAGTTTTATAACCGAATCTAATAAAATTCATAATAATAAATATAAATATAACAATTTTATTTATTTAGGAGCATTTAAAAAAAGTTATATAACATGTTATATACATGGCGATTTTTTACAAGATCCGCATTCACATTTAAAAGGCCATGGTTGCCCAAAATGTAATTCATCTAAAGGTGAATTAGTTGTTGAACAATATTTAAAAGAACATAATATTAAATTTAAACGTCAATATAAATTTAAAGATTGTAAAGATAAAAAACCTTTACCTTTTGATTTTTATTTGCCTAATTTTAATATATGTATCGAATATGATGGTGAACAACATTTTGGTAAATGGTTTACAAAAATAAAAATAGATTTTAATATTATAAAATTACATGATAATATAAAAAACGAATATTGTAAAAATAATAATATTAAACTAATAAGAATACCTTATACTAAAATAAATAAAATTAATACTATATTATCTAATATAATGAACTATTAAAAGCTTTATAAAATATATTAATAGCTTTTTGTTTTAACATATCATCAACAGTATCAAAATACCAACTTACCATATTACATATAAAAGGATGCTTTTTATATAGTTCATTATCGCTTATAAGAATAATAGGTTTCCTAAATTCATACGCAAAAGCTATTTCCATGATAGTTCCTAACATAGGTCTTTCAACACCAAAGTTTTCCATATAAGCTATAAACAAATCACATGTTTTAATAGCTATATAATCTTTATCTAATATAGCTTTAGTTGGTACATTAGATGTTAATCCATCTGGTGATACATTATCTTCACCATTCAAAGGGTTTAAAAAACAAAGGTCACCATAATTTTTACCTGTATTTTTCCAGTTAGTATAATGTTTAATTACTTTATGGCGCCACTCTCTACATTTTTCAATATTTTTTCCATCGATTATACCCGCAAGATAAACTTTCATAATTAAAACCTCCTTATATTAACATCGGCTCTTTCAATTGAAGCCTTTACTGTATCTTCTAATGTATTATGAATCTTTGGTATACTTACTTTACCAAAACCTTTATCCAACCAAACAGCTTCCCACATAATATCTGAATAACTAATTCTATATGCATTATCAGGTCTACCATAAACAACCTTATATAGTTCTCTACCAATCCAATATCCCAGTTCCCAATTAGTTGTAAGTCCAATTAATTCTCTCGTTCTTGGAATCCAAAACAAAATACAATTGGCTCTTTTCAATCCATTAAACTCCCAAAGTGGAATCCAAGATTTGTTTTTATCTGATTCAGTTTTACTTACAAACTCGGGAACAACTAATGAACCGGTGAATCCTTGTCTTTCAAACTCTTCAATAGCAGCGAATCTCCACGAAGTTAAATGGGTTTGGTTACCTCTAACAGTCGGCCCTGCCAAAAAAATAACCGGACCTTTTACATTTTTAACCTGTTCTTTTGATTGTTCATACCTGAATACATTCATTATAACCTCACTCTTGTTTTACTTTCTTCCCAACCCTGATTAGTTATTTCAACAAATTTTACTTTCTTTCTAAACTCTTCCCAGTTTCTACAACCAGCATAATATGAAACAGCAGATTGTAAATTGCCAATAATGTTATTAACAATTTCTTTTGTTTCACCTGTATATGGGATTTGACCTGATTCACCTTCAATTGAAATCGCAGTCTTTTCACTTTTAAGTTTACTTGAAGCTTCCTTACTTGCCATTCCACTATATGAAACCCATCTAATTTCTTTTGGATTCTCTGTTAAATCACCAGCTTCATCTAACTTATCTCCGTTAGAAAGACTAGTTGAGGCCAGCATCTTTCCCAACATACACATATCTGCACCGGCAGCTATTGCTTTGCATATATCTCCCGGTGTTTCTATTCCACCATCGGCAATTAGATATGCTGTATCTTTAACTTTTGCACAATCAAAAACAGAAGTCAATGTAGGTAATCCAAAACCAGTATTAGTTCTTGTTGTACAAATACTGCCACCACCAATACCAACTCTTATAAAGTTAGCACCAGCATCCTGTAGTCTTGCATATCCACTCCTTGTAGCAACATTTCCGGCCATGATATTTGTTGTTACCCAATTTGGACTGTTTTTTGAAATAAACTTAATAGTTTCAATGCTTGCTTTGGTATCTCCATTTGCAACATCAACAACAAATCCAAAATTATATCTATTGGCATTTTTATATTCTAATAATCTTTCAATCCATTTTCTCCATTTAGCAACTATTCCAACAGCCAAAAAAACTGTAGGTTGTTGTTCTTCTTTAAATTCACAATCTTCATAGAATTGGATTTGTTCATTAACATTTGCAAAACATCTATCAATAGTTACTGGTAAATTAAATTCATGTGATAGACATTTAATCATTTTAACACTACAAACTTTATCCATTGGTGAATTAATAATTGGCGCCTTTACTATAAAAGATTCACAGTTAGCTGGTAAGAAATCAGAACCATATTTATAGCTTATATCAGCATCCGTTAGATGATCTAAATTAGAATTTCTAGGAACCAACAACACATCATTGTACGACAATACTCTACGAATGTCATTCATTTTTAATACCCCAATTCTCTTTCCGATATAAGTGTACGTGCATCATCAAACATTACAGCTAAACTATCATAAACTTCATAATCTTCATCAGAACAATCGTTCATAATTTCATGAACTTCATTTCTTTTATTTAAAAGATAACTTTGAACTTCCTGTTTAATTTTTTCAGCGTTTGTCATACTTTTATTTAAATCCATGTTTAATAACTCCTTCACCATGACAACATTTACAAGTATCATATCCATCAATATCATATGATGATAACACACAATCCGTTGATGTTATTATTATTGTACCTAATGTGCAGTCTGAATTTCCAACATTGATAATTTCAAGTTCGCACCAACATATCCCACAACCTTTAAGTTTAAGTAAAACAGATTCATCTATAAAACTACCTTTACCAGATTTTATTGAGTGTGAATATAACTTCCTATATTGTTTTGGTTTTATATTATTACCATAACATATAGACGATACTTTAAGGTGTTGGTTCATTTCATTCATAACTAACCTTTCTCATATGGAAAAACCACCCATTTTGTATTCATCTTAGCATAGAAGTCCGGTTCAATTGGACTATCTTTATGTTTAAAAATGGTAGCTAACTTACATTTAGTCTTATCAAAGTTAAGTGAATTAATTGTTTCACCTGTATCACAAATGTCATCGACTATCAACATATTATTACATAACCTACAGTTAAGAATCTCTACAAATTCTATACCTAATTGATGTGATATGATAGTTGCTGGAAATAAACCTCCACGGGGTATGCCATATACGCAATCAAACTTACTTTTAGATTGTTTGATTTTCTTTATCAATCTATTAATATAATATATATATTCGTCCCAGTCAAGTAAAAATTTACCTTTACCTCGACTTAGACTTCTTTGTCTGGCATTTTTCATTTTGAACCTTTAAATTCAATATTTCATCAAAACTATCAGACCAATTCTTTTTACAATAATCAGTTGTTACAAACCATTTAAGCCATCTACGATTAATTTCAGAAGTTTCAACACGAATATATTTAGGATTACGTTCTAATGTATGTCCAACAAAACCATCTTTGTTTTCGTATTTCTTTCCATTTTTAAACATAAAATATTTCTGATGATTATTATATTCTTTTTTGGTTAGAAAATCTTCATCAGTCCATTCACCATAAGTCTTTAAAAACTTTTTGCCGATATTAATTAACAATTCTTCATAAGTTCTACCATTAGCATCAACACCGTGATACAATTGCCATTCTCTTATGTCATGATATTTTGATAAGTCTTTACCATGAAAAACTACAAAAGACATTTCGCCCCAGTATTCAACATGGTCAAACTTCCATTTCTCACCATAAATAACTTCATAAGGAACATCAGCATATATTAATGCAGAGAAATCCTTTTCACCTGATTCTTTTAGTTCCTTATCAAAGTATTTTTTATACTTAGCATAATTCTTTTTATTATAAGGAATATGAATTCCATCCTTACCAGCCCAATGTGAATAACCATGTTTACAAACTTCTTGTAGACTATGCCACAATAATTGCTCAACTGTATAAACAAGTGAACATGAAGTTGCTGGGTGCTGATTAAGCTTCGACAATATGTTATTATATTTTTTACATATCTTTCTAGTAATCATATTACATCACCATTTTCCTTTATTTTTAGATCCTCATAATGTGCAAGTATTCTACGTTCAATTTCATTTGCACATTGTCTTAGTTCTCCAATGAAATTTTTATAGTTATTATAACTTGGTTCAACAGTATCTTGACAGAATTTATATAGAACATAGTTAAGTTTACCATCAGGTTTGACACCAGTATGTATCATATTACGAACAACCATATTCATTGTTGGTCTATCTTCTTTTTTAATATATGGCATATTAACTCCTTTCAATTATAATATAATATATTTCAATAGAAATGTCAAGTGATATGATTTGTTCTAGCAAAATATTTCATTATCAATAATGCTTTAGCACCAAATTTTTTATCTTTTTGTAATAGTAATTCTTTAACTTCTCCTTGATTCAATAAGAATTGTTCTATGTCTTCTGAAGCTTCTAAATTATTTATAGACAATTCTCCATTTGCTTTTACAAAAGCTATAGCAATACTTTCATCTGTAATACCAGGAGAATTAAAAACAAATGGAGTTACCTCATAAATTAACTCAAGGTCTAATCCAGTTTCTTCTTTTAGTTCTCTCCTAATACAATCTTCAACGGGCTCGTTTTCATCAATGAGTCCAGCAGGGAATCCCCATTCATAATCTTTAATGGAAACCCTAAACTCTTTTATGATACATATCTTATTATTATCAGTTTCAGATTCAACAATAGGAATAATCATAACTGCTTTAATATTATTGGGTCTACTAACCCAACTCCATTCTTTATGATTACCTTCATTATCTTCATATTGAGTTGAATGAAGCTGAAGATATTTAGATACATTTCTGCAATCGTCTTTCCAAATTTTCATCGGTATAATCCATTCTGTTTAATATATTTTATAACATTTTTATACATAATTTTTTGTTGTAAGTCATTATCATTGTTAGCAATAGCTTCTCTTGCTTGTGTGGATGAATAATCTTTTTTGTGTTTTTTAAATACAACAGTAGATGGATCCCATTTCAATTCTTCATCATTATAACCTTCACGTTGAAAAACTATAAAAGGAACAGTCTTTAAAAGATCTTCCCACTTATACCATTTATCAATTTCAATTGCACAATCCATTCCAATAATTACATAAAAGTTTATATGCTTATAAGATTCCATTAAACTTCTTATTGTATTATAAAATTTACCATCAGACTTCTTTTGAATTTCATGTAAACAAACCAACATATTATCTTTATGTTTTATTGAACGATAAATCATTTCTATCCTATGAAAAGAATCAGTAGATATTTTTCCAAGGTTATGAGAGAAACATGGCATAAACCAAACTTGATCAACCAAATCATATGATAAAACTGTTTCTGCAACTTCAACATGACTCTTAGTACAAGGGTTAAAAGATCCACCAAAAATACCTACACGTATCTTTTGTTTATTCTTCATTGAAAATATCTTTCCTATTAATTACAATAGGCCAGTTTCTTTTAAAATGTGTTGCTTTATATCTTTTGATAACTGGATGATTACTATATAGTTCTCTAAAATTAACAAAGCTTTCATAGTCTTCAAGTCTATTCTTATACTTCAACCAATCATCCCAAGTAAAACTATCTTGGTCTTTTGTTAACCAAGTTTTTAAAAGCAGATCAACTTCTTCATATGATTTTGCACCAAGTTGATCTAAATCTGAATTAGAAACACCAAGACCGTCTGTTGGATTTGCTTCAACACAAATTCCTAAAGATGTTATTTTGTCTTGATCTTTTAAACAACTATATTCATTAACAACAATCCATCTTGCAACTTCATATACCTCTGTTTTCCAAAGCTGTTGAATCATTCCATAATCTCCAACATCACCACAAAGCGTCCAGAAACCTAAATAATATTCAGTTAAGTTATCAGTTGAAAGAACTATTCCTTTTTTTACTTGTGCAAGATTATAAAGATAAATCATTCTTAATCTGGCTTTAATGTTACCTCTTCTTATCTTGTCGGCTTTAGAATCCCACTCGACACAATCATGTAAATCATCTGTCAATTGATAATAAGAATGTATAAGACTTTGATCTTCCAAGAAATCGTGACAAAAGGATTCTCCAACTAATTTTGCTCTTTCAATTTCGTCTTGTTTGTTTGACTCAATTGGAAGACTTCTACCAATAAGAGGAATATCCAATTCATCACAAACAGGTCTTGCTAATGCACAACATAAAGCTGAATCAATTCCACCAGAAACTCCAATGACTAAAGATTTTATATCATATTTAATAATATAATCCTTTAATTCTTTTTGGATATTTTTAACAACCAGTTCACAATTCATATTAATTTCTTACCAATCTTCTGAATGTGTTAAATCAAATTCTTCACCACAAGCACACTTAATAGTTTTAATACAACCAAGTCCTGTGGGTGTAAAACAATATGTAAATCTTCCACCAATTGCTCCCTGTTTCATTGGGTCTGCAAACGGGCAAGTTTTATTATGTTCTTCTTTCCAATCTTGCAGTTCTTTATTATCCATCCGAAATTGCATATTAGTTCCTTATGGCAATATGATTCCACTATCGGTTTTCTTTGCAGCTATTGGTGGTTGACCACCCTGAATAACCTGAACTACTTGCTGTACATTATGATGAAGAACATTCATATTATTTGCAATGACATTAACCATCTGAGCTAATCCACCCATATCATTACCAATGAAATCAATTGCCTCAAGCAATTCACCTTTAGTAACAGTTTCATCGGGATTCTCACTAAGCTTCTTATGGAAAGCTTCATATGCTTTTTTATGTTCTTCCATTGCTTTTTTCATTTCTTCTTCAGTCATCTGTTTCTGTTCTTGTTTACTCATAGTTTGCTCCTAACTAGATTAAAATTATCTGGTAATGTATTCATTTTATCTTTTACTTGTTCCCAAGAATATGGGTAAAAATTATTAGTATCTACTCCACAATCAAAACTTTTACCCCAAGGTTCTAACATTCCATGCGAGTGGCCATAAAGCGAAAAAGCATTATAATGAGATTTGTGCCATATCCTCATAGAACAATGAGATAAAGTTATATTTATTCCTTCTATTTTGGTATTTAATAATTGATTATATGAAGCAAATAAATGTTTACAGTTTTTAGTATTTTTATCATGAGAACCTAATATTAAATGAATATTGCCATTTAATCTTCTTAAATGTTTTTGAACGTCACCAAAAGCAAAATCACCTAAATGATATACTATATCATTTTTTCTGACTACAGAATTCCAATTTGTAATAATAACCTCATCGTGTTCTTCTATAGAACTAAACGGTCTATTACAATATTTAATTATATTTCGGTGTGAAAAGTGCGTATCGGCTGTAAAATATATCATAATTGTTTTCTCAATTTCCACAGGCTAATATTTAATTTTCTACTGGCTTCTCTTAGCGATCCATATTCTATACCGTTTATAACTATTTGTATTGATTTTGGGTGTTCTTTTCCGGGTTTAAATGACGTTTTTAATTTTTTTCCATATAAATAATGTTCTTTTCCTCTATGATAATATCTATTAGCTATTTTCTTTTTTGAATCTTTTGAATGATGTTTTCCATAAAAGGGATTATTTTTTCCTAAAATATTTGGTCTTGGCCCCTTTAAGTTTTCAATATGTTTTTTTGATTTTGGTTTCCCTAATAAAGCCATTTTAATTTTTTGTTTATGAGTTTCTGATAAACTATCAACTCCATAACTTCCCAATCTCAAATTATAACCAATATTTGGATTAATAGATTTTAATTTTTTAATCCAATAAATTTCTCTTTCATCAACTCCAGATATACAATGTTCAAGTATCTCTCTTTTAAAATTTTCTTTACCATATTTTTTAATATCTTCATTCAATTTAGATCCAGAACCTAAATATCCATCATCTGCACTACTATAATGTTTACCTACATAAATCTTTCCATTAACTAGATTTGTTGTTTTGTAAATAATACTCATAAGATACCCCCGATTAAGGTTTAAGTTGGAGATACCGGATAATCCTAAATCGGATAGGAAAGGTGATCAAACCCTGTCTCCAAGTATCCTATAAGTATTTATTATTTTAAACCAATCCGAAGTGAACCAATAATTCATCATCAATCTTTCTATCTGGATTTCTATCTTTAATTATTTTAAAACTGGAAAATTCTGCTTCTTTTAATTCATGTGTTATATATTTATCACATATATGTAACAGTCGAGTACTAATTCTACCTGGTCGTGAATTATAAAGATCTGATGGACATACAAAAATTAATTCTTCATCGTTTTCACGAGCTTCTTCTCTTAATTTATATAAAGCTAAATCAAAATCTTTTACTAAAATATTTTTTAAATCATCCCAAGTGACTATCATATTAACGACAACGACATATACTATAACATTTACTAGAAGTTTCCCAACCTAAATATCTACACCCATTACTATAAGTATGAATAAAAGCCGAGTCACCAATACCAACATCAACTAAAGTATATAGTATAAAAAATCTCTTATCAGTCTTAATCTGCATTTTAACAGGCTCATTCCATGAAGTCGGAACAACACTAGCATCTTTTATTATTCCAACATATTCCTTATTAACCATTATGGGTTGTTCAGAACAACCAATCAAAAACAATGCTACAACTAACAATATCAATTTCTTCATAATTACCTCAATCCATAGAAATAGAGTAAAGCCGCCCAGCCAGAGGGCAACATATTTGGAGCTTCTTTTAATTCTTTACCATATTTAATTGCCATTTCTAACATAAACTTTGCATGAAAGAAAGCTTCCAACAAAGGTCTTGTATTCTTTTCCCAATGTTTGCCATGAGAAAGATGCTTATGGTTGGTTCCGTTTTTAAATATTTCCATAAAGGTTTCATTAAACTTTGTATCTTTAGGAGCTAAAGATTTTAACACATCAACAATCTTAATAGTTAGGTTTTGAATGTAATAGACCTTAGCTGAATAATGATAAAACCTATAGATACTATCTTCATAATTCCAATGACTGTTAATATCATCCCATAAATTATCTAAATCAGATAATCTATTTTGGATATTAGTTAACAGTTCTTGATTGCGTTTGGCTAATTCTTCAAAGTAGTTATTGTTCATTATTAAAAAACACATTTAACAAAGTGGCAACCGGCATCTTTCATTTCTTGAATAGATGTTTCTGTATTTTTTTCATCAACACCAGCGATGGCATTCTCAAAAATATATACATCAATATTTCTTTTACGGAGTCCAAGTGCCGCGGCCTTAATACATACATCTGCGGCTACTCCTGCCAGCCATACTTCTGTAACCTTCTTATCTTTCAACCACTTATCAATATCTTTGTTGCCAAGTTTTCCATCGAATACATCATAAGTTTTCTTATCAAAGTAAACAGCCTTTTTAGTTTTAGTCTTAGCTTCTGGAATAAGTTCAGCGCCTGGCGTATCTGTGATACAATGAGGTGGAAATGTTTTAAATTCGGGGTCAGAACTATCATGTTGGTCTTGTGTAAAGAAAATATCACATTTGCGCTGTACTGCAAAACTAACAAGGTTCTTTATATTTTTCTTAATGCTTGTCGCATTAGGAACATATAAATTTCCATTTTCATTCATAAAGTCATTCTGCACGTCTATGAAACCAAACACTCTGTTCATACGAACCCCTTTCAAATTGTTATATTTCTATATATAATATAATTCTTTTTAAACGAAAAGTCAAGTCTTTTAGTTTAGTTATATTTTTAGATCATCAATTATCTTTTGTTGTTTTTCCATTTCAATTTCTGTTCTCTCTCTAGCCTGTTCGTTTCTCATATTTTCATATCTTGTTTCTAATTCTTGTAGCTTTGCTGTAGCTATTGCCATTTTAAAGATATTAGCTAAGATAGCCATCGATTCTTTCTGCTTAACATTTTGTAGTAAATATAATAACATATCAAAAAACTTTACATATGTTAGTCTTTTACTTTTAAGCGATACAATTATATTTGCAACTATTCTTTTTTGAACCGTTGCAAACCTTAAATTAACCTCAAGTTTCAAAAGATATTCTAAGAAGTCTTTTATATGTTCTTCTTTTGGTTTTAATGTTCTTGATACTCTTGGTATTTGCATTTATTACATTCCTATCATTTTAAAGAAATCTTCCTCACTAATGATTCTAATTCCTAGTTGATTTGCTTTCTTAGTCTTTGAAGATGTTGAACTAGGATCTGCTTGAATTAATCCAGATACACCCTTCTTAACCGTCTTTTCACAAGAACCACCGTTCTCATAAACCAATTCCTGCAACATGTTTCTTGTGTACCTGTTTCCGTTTTCATCGATTCTCTGAACTGCACCAGTAAATACAAAAACTTCTCCATCCAATTGACTTGAACTCACTTCAACCTCCTTAGGTTTTTCAACACCTTTTATTGTGATAACTTCCAATAATTTTTTAATTGTAGTTTTCTTTTTGGACAATCCATAAACAATTTCTTCTGCAACTCTATCACCAATTCCTTTAATACGGACAAGTTCTTCCTCACCTATATTTAACATTTTATCCAGAGTATCAATTCCATTTTCAATCAATAATTCTGCTCTAGACTTTGAAAAATTAGGAATGTTTAATCCATCAATGAAGGTTGCTAAATCTATTTCTTTCTTGTCATTAAAGTTCTTAATAATCTTCTTAGCTGACTTAGTTCCCATGCCCTGAAGATTTGCTATTCTGTTTTCATCAAGTCGATAGAAATCTGAAGGGTCATAGACTATTTCAGCATTTTCAAACAATTCAATAGTCTTTATACTTATTGCATCAATGTCAAGTGCATCAACCCATTTCTGAAGATTGCCTATCCTTAATCCTTTACATTCAGTATTTTCACACATTAAATAAGTTCCGTCGTTATTTAATTCTTCATTACACATTGGACACCATAAAGGCGGTTTGAAATATTTTTTATTCTCCATAAACTATTCCCTTCTTTTCAAATATAATTTAAACTCTTTTTCTGTTTTTCCTTTTTTACTAAACTAATTTTATGTTTTTTAAGATGCGCGTTAATTATTTGTTTAAATTTTTGACCACAAATTTTACATCTAACAAAATTTTGATTCATAAAACCTCCACATTAGGTTAATAGCAGGAAGCATAAAGTAATCCTTATGTGGAAAGGAAACGGAATGATCGCTAGTCCTTTATACTCCCTATTATTTATAATTTTACTCAATAATTTTTTCAATTTGTGGTATAACATCTCCACGTCTAGAAATTAAAACTTTTGCATTTTTATAAGGTTTAAGTTCATTAAAAACTTTTAAATTATGTAATGATGCTTTTGTTACTACTACACCACCAACTTTAACGGGTTTAAGTATAGCAACTGGTGTAATTCTACCACTAGATCCAGTCTGCCATTCTATATTTTCTAAAATAGTTTCAGCCTTCATTGCACCGAATTTCCAGGCTATATGTGCCTTTGGATTTCCATTAAGTTCACCCAAAATTTTTTGTAATTTAACATTATTGCATTTTACTACGAGACCATCTATATCATATTTAGTTTGTGCCCTTAAATGGTCTTCATAATCATTATAAACATTAACAGCATCATTAACTGTTACTTTTTTATAATAACATGTTTTAATATTATTATCTTTTAACCATTGTAGTTTTTGTTCTTCAGTTTCCCAATCACCTGTAATATCATAATACAATACTGTAAGGTATTCTGAATTAGTTCCATCATATCGTTTTGATATACCACTAGCTGCATTTCTTGGATTCTTCATTTCTTTTTCACATCGTTCCATCAAAATGAAGTTTAGTTTCTCAAAATCAGAAACAAGCATTATAATTTCTCCACGAAGGGAACCTGTAAAATTTTTAATGTTACCCAACACATTCTTCATTTTCCTAACATTGTTGAGTATATTTTCACCTTCAATTCCATCTCCACGGGTAATTGCCTTAACTAATTTGCCGTTTTCATACTCAAGGTCAACGCTAATTCCATCCAATTTATCCATGATTATATAGTGCGAATCTCCGATGGTATCAGACCATTTGATAAATTCTTCTTGCGTATTTACCTTATTTAGGGAACACATGGGGATTTTATGGGTAGCCTTCTCCCATTCTGTGACACCAACTTTAGCTCCGATGCGATTAACGAAATCATCTGTGGGAAATCTTTCAGCATATATTTTAGTAGCTTCGTCAAACTCTTGGTCTGACATGGTTGGTTCTGATTTGTTATAATAGTGGTCGCTAGCTTCAAGTAGCATTTTTTTGAGGTCTTCTTGTTTCATATGTCTAAACACATCATATAAATTTATTACCGACATCATCTACAACTCCTTAATTTTTACAGTTATAATATTCCTATGTGTGCCATATTCCTAATCAGTAATATTGCCCATATAGGAATATAGAATATTGACCATATAATAATATAATAGTTTATTGTTGAAATGTCAAGGGAAAAATAAAGAAGGATGTAACCCTCTCGTGAGTTAGGTTACATCCCATCTATGAATAACGCTCCGATGTCTATTACTCGTTGCGTAGTTCTTATCTTATCTCCATCGTTTTTGGTGATGCTGAAAGACTAAAACTAAAATTTTGGTCTAAGGTTAAGAAAGGTTTCTCACAGGGTCCACCTTTTCCCCCAAATTCTACATGATTACATCTATGAGCAGTTATCTGAGCTTTAGCTTTGGGTCCTATTAAACTTTTAATTGCATTAAATACTGCACTAGTATTGTTTTCATCCTCGTAAACTGCATCAATATAAACTCCTGTTGATACTTCTTTTATTTTATTACTACCAAGAACTTGTGTTTTCAATGCTGGTTTAGATTGTTTAGTATCAGTTACAATATCAGTTGATGTATTCAAAATATTTTCAAGTTGAGAAAGTTTATTTTCTCCTTCAACATATCCTGTTATTCTTATTACTGCCATTTTTATTTTTCTTCGGAAATTACTTTATTAATACTACTTAATATGGTATTTTTAACAGCGCTTGTACTTTCAATTCTGATGTCATTATCTTCGTTGGGAAGATATTTCATATTTGCCGCTACCTCACTAACAACATCTTCTATATCTTGGTTATCGCGGTGGCTGATTGTCATTTTGATTTCAACATTGGATGTGGTAAGTTTCATATTAATACATCTCTGAAGCTGGTGTTCCGTAGTCTTCGTCTGTTCCGTAACCTGCTGAAGCTAATGTATCGGCATCTGCTTCTACATCGCTCATATCAACAGGCTCATCATATTCTTCCTCTGCGCTAGATTCAATATAGCTTTTAAGAGCTGAAAGAATATTATAGTCATCATCAAAGACTTGTGGGTTAGCTGATTTCATATCACTAACAAAATCTGCTATAATACTTTTAACATCACCCATCATTTCTTCAAGAGTGTTTTTCTTTTCTGTTTCCTTAGAGAGGTCTACGACTTCTTCAGGACCATCTTTTAAATTGAGATTAAGGTTTTCTTCTTGCGATAAACCTTCTTTTAAATATTTTTCGAAACTCATATTAAATATCCTCTATTTCATATGCATTTAAATCCCAAATAAATTCTTTAATAGTTAAACCATGCTGTTCTAAAATTTTATTAATATCTTTTCTCATATTTATCATAAAAGCTTTTTGTTCTGGAGTTGGTTTATAATTTTTCATCGTTTGTCCAGTAACGCCGCGACCCATAAAAGCTTTTGTAAACCTATGTTCTTTTGGTCTAATTCGCATGGTAATATCATATTCTGCCACTTCTTCATTTGGATTTATATCTGAGTATATATTTTCTTTTAAATATTTTTCGAAACTCATATTAATAGCCCCCTTCTTTATCTAGCTTATCACTTTTCTGATAAGTCATATGGTCTGGATTAGTTTTAATATCTTCTGGTTTTTCATAGACATCAAAAGTTTCTTCGTTGTCATTAAGTTTTGTATAGGCCATTTCCATTGAGGTCTGGTCTTCTTTGAGTTCTTCTCTTGTGAAGATAAATCTGTTATAAATCTTTTCTTCGCCTTCATCATTTGAAACATCATAGTTCTTATCTCTATCTTCAGTTATAGCAGATTCGTCTATAAAATTATAATCTTTAATTTTCTTCGCTAACGCTTTAGCAATATTATTATAGGCAGGATATTTTTCGGATGCTCTCCAGTAGAACTTAGTTGGGTTTTTAAGTTCAACCCATTCTGAAAGAGCCTCAACAAAAGCATTTTCAACTTCTTTTGTTTCTTCTATGGTTTCGGTATTGCCTAACCATTTCTTACGGAGTTGAAGTTTCCATGCACCGTCATCATATTCTGTACCTTCTGATTCAGCTATACATGAATATGTTGTTCCACCAACTTTAAAATAAATTTCGAACCCACCTTTCGCTCTATCAAACCAGACATTACATCTGCCCATTCTCATGTTTGGTGATTCTAATTCTTCTGTAAGATACTTTTGAAAACTCATGTTGACTCCTTTAAAAATTAAAAGCTTATAACACTCTTTATTATATTTATAATATTATATTTCAAGAAAATCAGCTAATCCCTTTTTTTGTCCGGTTTTTACAGGTTCTTTTTCAGGTTCATCCTCATGGAAACCAAACATATCTTTAACGTAATCAGCTGGTAACCTATTTTTATCCTTAGATTTAAGGCTTTTAAACACATCTGGATCTTTATCAATTGCCATTCTCATTATATCAATATCAGGATCTTCTATATAAGTAACTGCATATGGATCAGCCTTAACAGCGGCTTGTTGAACTTCTCTTGGTGGATCTTTAATATTTTTAATTCCTAATGGCGATTTAGTAACTGCTCTAAGCATATCTTCTATTTCGACTTTTGCTCTTTCACTTTCAGCAGTTTTACCATAAACATCTTTAACATAAGCTGCCCAAGGACCTCTTAAATCTTGACTAATTCTAGTAAGACCTTTATATGGATTATCAAAATAAAATGACATTGGATTACTAATATATCTTTTATCATCTAGTATTTTTTTAATCCTAAATGAATCCAACTCTTTATTCTTTGTAAATATTGAACCTGTATTATGTTCTAAATCAAATACATAATCCAAATATTCAAACTGTTTACGCTGGTTTACATTAGGAACATCTAATGCTTGAATAGCTGATTCCGCTATATTCTTCCACGCACTTCCACCATATTGATCGCTTATCCAACCACTTCCATCTGCAAATGCAAACTTAGCAAACTCAAATAAATCAAAAGGTCTATATCCATATTTCTTCATAAATTCTTTTGTCATTTCATAAACATCTTTATAACCTTGTGCATAACTTACTTTATGTGGTTCCAATATAAGTTTATCCGATGATGTTCTCTTGTCTGGGTCTGCAAAATATTTAACATAATCCAAGAAAAATTTCTTTACTCTATCTCCACCTTTTAACCATTTTGGTGGCTCACCTTCTAATGCTGATGGTTTTCTAAAATGTAAATAGTGCGCGATTTCAGCTGATATTGCTAATTTTAAATTATATAAAAGTTCTTTATACCAATAATCTATAATGGTTTTTTGTGCATCCTTTAAAGCATAAGCTAGATCTTCATCTCTTAAAGAATCTGGATTTATAACAGACAATGCATAAAAATCATACATGGCAGAATAAAAGTCTTCTGGTTTATAATGCCAGTTAGAAAAAAGTTCTTTAAGATAATAATCTTTAAATCTCATTTTTTATTCTCCATATATTTTTTATCTGTTCTTCTAACTATTTTATAACCTTTTGTATATAAATAATTTATTATATTGCAAGATTCTTTAAATGCTGGATCTTGATTGTTAACTGCATATAACAAATCAACTTCGGCATTTTTAATAGCATCTATCATTATATTTCTAGTTTCTTCTATAATTTGAAGATCTATATCATCACTTTTACTTTCAAGTATTTCATTTTCTTTCAGTTGTAAAAAATCTTTAAATCTCATTTTTTATTCTCCATTCTCTTTTGACCTACTTTACCAAAATAACTTATTCCGTTTGCTAATGAATAAAGAACTATAACACTTTGTGGAATAGTTTGTATTGCTCCTTTACTTAAACACAATCCCGTCCAAACTCCCCAGAAACAAAGATTAGAAAGTACAACACAAGTTAAGAAACCAAACCTTACAGATGACCAATGTTCTCCACCATTCTTAAACATTGATGATAGTCTATGCAATAATGTATCGATAAATTGTTTCATATTTATATCCTTTACATAAATAAGTCTTTTATTTTTGACCAATTTGTTTTTGGTTGTTGTGGTGTTGATTTAGCTTTTTTAACTTTTGTTTGTAAAGTTTTTATAGTATCAACAGAATCGGATTTGATTTCCATTGAGTACGAAATACTTAAAAAAATTAAAGTAATTATAAGTATTATTTTTTTCATTTTGTAAATTTTCCTTTTAATTTTTTAGCTTCTTCTAGTGCTATTTTATATTCTTCATTTGTTGGAAACCTTTCGGTTAATCTTTTAATAGCATTTACAATCATCTTTTTATTTTCTTCATCTAGAAAACCACGACCAATCATAGTATAATAAAAACCATTTAAGATTTCATCAGAAGATAAATTACTATTATTAACTTCATCTAATTCTTTATCGGTTGGATCTCTGTATATAGTTTCATTAAATATACTAGGTTTGCTATTAATGTTTTCTTTTAAATATTGTTTAAAGCTCATGATTCTTTCCAATCCTTAACTAGTTGTTCTATAGTTTCCATATCGTCTAATGGTATTTCATTATCCATAACATAATCAGTTACGTCTTTAATAATGTCGCCCATTTTCGGTCCTGGTTTTATATCCGGGCGGATCCGCATAATCAATTTACCATTGATAACTTTTCTAACAGCATCAACTGCGTCTTTACCTTTTGACCATTCTTTAATCTTATTTATCTTTTCTTGTATTTCATTCCACTCTTTCTGGTCATATAAACTTCCTCTTGCTTTAGTATCTGCCAATGCAACTTGTTGTAACACATCAAAATATGGAGATTTCAATAATTGTGCAATGGTCGAGTTACTCATCTTTGGAATATTAAAATAGTTCATATGATTACTAGCCGCAAAAATTAAAGCGTCTTTCATCTTATTTTGTAGTTTAAGTCTGTCTGCAATTTTTTCCAATATGCGTTTTGACTCTCCTTCATGACCATGATATGTATGAGTTCCTTTTTCTGTATCAAACTTATATGTTTCTGGTTTACCAACATCATGTAAAAGTATAGCCATATTAACTGTTGGGTCATTTCCTTTGTAAGTTCTAAGAGCTGCAATTGTGTGTTGAATGACGTTGCCTTCTGGATGGTGAGCAGGTGTATGCTGAAACCCTTCCATAACATCAATCTCTGGAAGAATGTATTGTAATAGTCCAACATCTTTCATCATTAAGATGGCATCAGCAAATTTAGTTCCCGGTTCTTTAGCCATCTTTAAAACTTCTTTCATTATTCTTTCGGCGGCTTGACCCTTAATTTTATCAGACTGTGATTGAATTGCTTTAAAAGTTTCTGGCTCTACATTAAATCCCATACGAGAGGCAAAACGAATTGCTCTAAGCATTCTAATATAATCTTCTGTAAATCTTTCTTCTGGATTACCAACAGTTCTAAGAACTTTATCTTTAATATCTTTCTTACCATCAAAATAGTCTAGAATATTTCCATCTCTATCTATTGCCATTGCATTAATTGTAAAATCTCTACGAGCAGCGTCATCTTTAAAGTCTGGAACTATTGTTACTTTATCCGGATGTCTGCCATCAGTATACGTTCCATCTGAACGAAAATTAGAAATTTCAAAATTATAACCTTTATATTCTACAACCACAATACCAAATTCTTTATTTCTTCCGATGTCATGTGATGGAAATAATCTATCGACAGTTTCCATAGGAACATTGGTTGCTATATCAACATCATCGAAATCTTTTCCTAATATAATATCTCTGACTGCACCACCAACGATATAGTTCTTTGAATCTGGTTTAGCTTTCTTTAGTTTATCTAATATTTCAACACCTGCTTTAAGTGGTGGAGTTTTTTCAACGTATTCTTCCCAGTCACCAAAGCGATCTTCGTCTTCAATATAGCCTTCTTTAAAAATATAAAATTCTTTAAATCTCATTTTTATTCCTTAAAAAATAAATTTATTTACTAGTGTATATCTAATATTAAAGATACCAAACAATATTTGAATCTCTTTAAGACATTCATTCATTCCACCACCACATAAAAGACAGTTATTAAAATCTCTTTTTAGTTCAGCTATATTTATATCTGGATTCCATATTGTTATACCTTCATCTTCTATAGCTTCAAATCCATTATTATAATCTTCTTCTGATAATATATTCTTCCATTGATCTAAAGGTACATCTCTACTATCAGTAATTTTATTATTATACATATATCTTAAAGTTTGTTTAACTCCATTTTCACTAATACCATGATCTAAAAAGTCACGAAAGAATGAATAACCTTTATCATAAAAATCAACATTATTCCAATCCCAATCAGTATAAAGACTTTCATTGTATTCTGCAAGCCAGCTTCTAATAACATCAGGTGAATCCTCACTTGCTATTGTTTCGGGGCCATTATAGAAATATAATATATTTTTCTTGATACTAGTTAAAAAATCTCCAAATTCTGTTAGGTCAAACTTAATATTATCTTTATATAAAGGTTGCACATCAACAACGACTAGGCTACGAAATGTGCTTCCCATACGTTCATTTAGATAATATTCTTTGAATCTCATTATTTACCGCGTCTCTTTTCTAACCAGTTAGAATACGACATATAGTCTTTTAAAAGTGTTATAACATCATTATATGTTTTAAGTTCGTTTAAATCTTTTATCTTTGCATATTTGCTTCTTTTGGTAAGGAAAAGTATTTGTTTAGGTAAAACCATCCAGTATCTTTGTATATCAAATATTATTTCTTCTTCACCACCAACAGGCGGAAGTTCATTATTATATTCCTTATATGTTTGATGAATCTTATCAAGAACATCGTTATATTCTTCTTCATTCTCAATATCTTTTATAGGTGTAGTTAAATCTCCCATATTTAATTCTTTTGGGCTTTTATCCGATAAGATTGCAATATCATTTGTAATTGGTGATACAAAAGACTTAAATGGTTTAATTGGAACCATAATTCCTGGATTTCCAAAAACAGAAAAGGTATGTAATTTGTAAGTTGCAAATGCTGGTTTTCTAATTCCTAACTTTCTTCTCACCATATCGGCTGCTAATTGATTTCGACCAACTAAAAAACTACCACGAAATACAACATCACCATCGACTTCTTTCCTATCATTAATAACTTCTACAGCAGGCCACGGCCCTCTATTTACAGAAAAGGATCTCCACACAATATCCTTATTTGATAAATCAAGACTATTAATATCATTAATTATCAATGGCAAACTATCGGTCAGCTTGCCTCGTTCTGGATAGACTATATCTTCTGATAAATAATAATCTTTAAATCTCATATACTTATACCTCTTATATATTTATATTTATTAGTTTAACATCATAACACGATTATTTAAGGATACTACAGCACCTGAACTAGAACTTGATTCAGAAGACTCTGAACTGCTAGATTCAGATGAACTACTAGACTCTGAACTTGAGCTTTCAGATGATGAGCTAGATTCACTAGAACTAGATGATGAACTTGACTCGGATGATGATGAGCTAGATTCTGATGATGAACTTTCAGATGAACTGCTTGATTCGGAAGAAGATTCTTGTGCCAGTTCTAAATAAAGTTTACTTATATAAAATTCATGAAACTGACTTCCAGTAGATTCATGATCTATTCTTAATATAATATCTCCAGCACTTAAATAATCAGAAGAATCTAAAAGACTAAATGCTGAAGTGTATGGAGAACTAGCATCTGGAAAATCTGTAGTTGCACTTGTTACATCATCCCATTGTGATAGAGTATAATTCCATTGTTTCAATTTTACATTATGTGATGGGCTTCCATCATAATATCCAGTAAAGTTTAAAATAATATCAGTAGATGGTACATCATCATATTCACCATATTTAAAATCATATACAAAACCTGGAGTACCACTAGTTTCACCCAATACTAAATTATTACTGCTACTTTCTTTATATACGTCTGATAATTGACCAGCCAGTATACTACCAACTACAACATTTAAGGATGAAGGATTCCACCAATTATCAGCCTCACTACTACTAGATTCAGAACTTGAGCTCGACTCACTAGAACTTGACTCTGAACTTGAACTTGATTCAGATGATGAGCTTTCTGACGAACTTGATGATTCTGAACTTGAACTTTCCGATGATGAGCTAGATTCACTAGAGCTACTAGACTCCGAACTTGAACTTTCAGATGATGAGCTAGATTCACTAGAGCTAGATTCTGATGAACTGCTTGACTCACTTGAACTTGATTCAGATGAAGAACTTGACTCACTAGAACTCGACTCAGACGAACTTGACGATTCAGAACTACTTGATTCCGAACTAGAACTCTCTGATGAACTTGACGACTCAGAACTAGAAGATTCAGACGATGAACTAGACTCTGATGAACTAGAACTTGACTCAGATGAAGAACTTGACTCAGATGAACTAGATGATTCAGAACTAGAACTTTCCGATGAAGAACTTGATTCACTTGAACTGCTACTAGATTCGGAACTTGAACTTGACTCAGATGAGCTACTCGACTCAGATGAGCTACTACTTGATTCACTTGAACTAGATGACTCAGATGAGCTACTACTTGATTCACTTGAACTAGATGACTCAGATGAGCTACTTGATTCAGATGAACTAGAAGAAGAACTTTCAGAACTAGAACTTGAAGATTCACTACTACTACTTGACTCAGACGAACTACTACTTGATGACTCTGAACTTGAGCTAGACTCTGAACTTGAGCTACTAGATTCCGATGAAGAACTAGATTCCGATGAAGAACTAGAACTAGATTCGCTTGAGCTACTTGACTCCGATGATGAACTAGACTCAGAGGAGCTAGAACTAGATTCACTTGAGCTAGATGATTCTGATGATGAGCTTGACTCAGAGGAACTAGAACTTGATTCTGAACTACTACTTGACTCACTTGAACTGCTAGATTCAGATGAGGAACTAGATGATTCAGAACTAGAACTTGACTCACTAGAACTACTTGATTCTGAACTTGAGCTACTAGATTCACTAGAACTACTTGATTCACTTGAACTAGATGACGAACTTTCAGAACTAGAACTAGACTCACTTGAGCTACTGCTTGATTCTGAACTGCTACTTGATTCAGAGGAACTAGAACTTGATGATTCTGAACTACTACTTGACTCAGAACTAGAACTAGAACTTTCTGATGAACTACTTGACTCAGATGATGAACTTGACTCAGAGCTAGAACTCGATGATTCTGAACTGCTACTCGACTCACTTGAACTTGATGATGAACTTTCTGAACTTGAGCTTGATTCACTTGAGCTACTGCTTGACTCGGAAGAACTTGACGATTCAGAACTACTGCTTGACTCAGAACTGGAACTAGAACTTTCCGAACTGCTAGAAGATTCTGATGAACTTGATGATGAACTTTCTGAACTTGAGCTTGATTCACTTGAGCTACTGCTTGACTCAGAAGAACTTGACGATTCAGAAGAGCTAGAAGATTCACTACTTGAACTTGATTCAGAGGAACTACTGCTAGATTCCGATGAAGAACTAGATTCCGATGAAGAACTAGAACTAGATTCTGATGAACTACTAGATTCACTTGAACTGCTACTAGATTCTGATGAACTGCTTGATTCGGATGAAGAACTAGATTCTGATGAACTTGAGCTTGACTCTGATGATGAACTTGACTCACTAGAGCTAGATGATGAACTCTCCGATGATGAGCTTGACTCAGATGAACTAGAACTCGATTCACTAGAACTGCTTGATTCTGAACTTGAGCTAGATGACTCAGATGATGAACTTGATTCTGATGAAGAACTTGATTCACTTGAACTAGAACTTGACTCCGATGATGAACTAGACTCACTCGAGCTACTACTTGATGATTCAGAACTACTACTAGACTCACTTGAGCTACTACTTGATTCCGATGAACTTGATGACTCAGATGAAGAACTAGAACTCGACTCACTTGAGCTAGATGATTCTGATGAACTAGATGATGAACTTTCCGAACTAGAGCTAGATTCTGAACTTGAACTAGAAGATTCCGAACTACTACTAGACTCACTTGAGCTACTGCTTGATGATTCACTGGAGCTACTTGATTCGCTAGAACTAGAACTTGATTCAGAACTACTGCTAGATTCTGAACTAGAACTTGACTCTGAACTTGAACTACTAGATTCAGATGATGAACTTGACTCAGAACTAGAACTACTACTTGATTCAGATGAAGAACTAGACTCACTTGAGCTACTACTTGATTCACTAGAGCTAGACGATTCTGATGAAGAGCTTGAGCTAGACTCAGAAGAACTAGAAGATTCCGAACTACTACTAGATGATTCACTTGAGCTAGATGACTCTGATGATGAACTAGAACTTGATTCAGAAGAACTAGAAGATTCAGATGAGGAACTAGATGATTCAGAACTAGAACTTGACTCACTAGAACTACTTGATTCTGAACTTGAACTTGATGACTCAGAAGAACTACTAGACTCCGATGAGCTTGATGATGAACTTTCTGAACTTGAGCTTGACTCAGAACTAGAACTACTTGACTCACTTGAGCTAGATGACTCTGATGATGAACTAGAACTTGACTCACTAGAACTACTTGACTCAGAGCTAGAACTTGAAGATTCCGATGAACTACTTGATTCAGAACTACTACTTGACTCTGATGAAGAACTTGATGATTCAGAACTACTACTTGATTCAGATGAACTAGAACTTGACGACTCAGAAGAACTACTTGACTCCGATGAGCTAGAACTCGATTCTGATGAAGAACTTGATTCAGAACTACTACTTGACTCAGAAGAACTAGAACTTGACTCGCTAGAGCTACTAGATTCACTAGAACTTGATGATGAACTTTCAGAACTAGAACTAGACTCAGAAGAACTAGAACTTGATTCAGAACTACTACTTGACTCACTAGAACTACTTGACTCAGAACTTGAGCTACTTGATTCTGATGAGCTAGATGATTCTGATGAAGAACTAGAACTTGATTCACTTGAGCTAGATGATTCTGATGAACTAGAACTCGATTCTGATGAACTACTTGACTCTGATGAACTAGAAGATTCACTACTTGAACTTGATGATTCAGAACTAGAGCTTGACTCGGAAGAACTAGATGACGAACTTTCAGAACTAGAACTAGACTCACTTGAGCTACTGCTTGATTCTGAACTGCTACTTGATTCTGAACTTGAACTTGATTCTGATGAGCTACTGCTTGACTCAGATGAGCTACTTGATTCAGATGAACTAGAAGAAGAACTTTCAGAACTAGAGCTTGACTCAGAACTAGAGCTACTCGATTGACTAGAACTTGATGACTCAGAGGAACTACTAGATTCAGACGAGCTAGAACTTGATTCTGATGAAGAACTAGATTCCGAACTGCTACTTGACTCAGAAGAACTAGAACTTGACTCGGAACTACTGCTAGATTCACTAGAACTAGATGAAGATGATTCGGAACTAGAACTTGATTCAGAACTACTGCTTGAACTTGACTCACTAGAACTGCTTGACTCCGATGACGAGCTTGATGACTCAGAAGAGCTACTTGATTCTGATGAAGAACTCGATGAACTCGATTCACTCGAACTTGACTCGCTTGAACTTGATTCAGATGAAGAACTTGACGAACTTGACTCGCTTGAACTTGATTCAGATGAAGAACTTGACGAACTCGATTCAGAACTTGAAGAATCTGCTGAAGCAATTTCAGGTCCTCCCTCGCTTACAAATGTCGGGCCACCACCAGCAGTAAAATTACCACCACTACCCATATTAGTGGTTCCCTGCGCTTCAATATAAACAATAGGGGAATAACCACTTCCTGCGGTTGCAGGGGCTTTACCACTTAAATAGAAAAGGTCTCTGTTTGAAGATTGGGAAAGGTCAATATATGTACCATGTATCTCCCATATTTCAGAAAGAGAACCTTTGAAGTCCTTTGTTACATTCGGAGCAGTACCAATGGAGTAGTTAATATATTTAAGGTCAATGGTATCATTTGTATATGTGATGACGTTTAGCTCATCAACACCATCAACATACAGATGCCGTTTGCTTGTGTCAGACATATCCACTGAAAACATGAAGTGATGCCATGCAGTATCAGTAAATGTGGATGTGCTTTTTAATTGAAGAATAGTACTACCAGAGGAATTTTTACCTATAATCTCTATTTTATCATCTGTTTGAAGTGATACAATTCCTCTTGCATTGTTACCGCATAGACGTGCCAAAACACCATGATTACCATCACGCTTAAACCACAAAGATACAGTCCACAGCTTACTATCAGCATCACCTGTAAGAGTACCACCCCTTACATACCTATCATTTACACCATCGTAATATACTGTATCTTTGAAAGCCATAGAATCTATCCTATATAAGAATAGTTTTAATTAAATAATAATTTACTTGACTGTTACTTTGTAAATGTTAAAGTTACAGCAAGTCCATTTGGAGGAGTTACGTTGACAGAATCTACATCAATATACAGTTGGTCTCCAGTATTAACATCATCATTAGAAGTATCTATTACTCCATCTCTAGCAAAATATTCACCATTTGATAATGTAATAGGAGTGGATAACATATCTACATCAGAACCACTTCTTTTTCTACGAATTTGTATATCTGTAGTACTTCCACCAGAACCCGCATCATATACAGTTGCTACTGCATCTGTCAATTTCCACCCATTAATTTCTAATGGAACTCCGAATGCAATAGTACCATTTCCAGTTGAAATAGCCTGTGTAGACTCAAAAGGAGTTATACAAACAGATTTTGTATGAGTATGGTCGTCTAATGTATCAAAAGATTTTTGAATAGTATTATCGGCCGATGTAAGAATATCATCAAAATTATTTGTATCTACACTAGCTGATTTTGCTCTACTAGTTATTAATCTAATGGTATCATTTTCACCAAGACCGCCACCAAGAAATCCACTTTTAACGGTCATCAAATTCTGTTCAATAAAACTTAAAAATTCTCTTTTAAGGTCTTCATTTCCAGATAATAACTTCAGAAAACTTTCAACCGTCATTTTACCGGCTTTACCAGTCTTACCAGGTTTTCCATTCTTACCATCTTTACCCGGTGGTCCTGGTGGGCCTTGTGGGCCTTGTGGGCCTTCGGTTACTAAACCATCTTTACCCGGTGGTCCTGGTGGGCCTTGTGGGCCTGTTATAGAAAGTCCATCTTTACCAGGCGGACCTTGTTCTCCCTTAATTTTTTGTATAAAATCTTCGTGAGTATTAAGAAATTCTATAATAAAGTTTAAATCATTCTCTGTAAGAAGTGTTTTGCCTTTTAAATCTTCTCGGCCCTCTTTTATAAGAAAATAATCTAAAATGTCTTTTCTTACATTTTTAATTAATAATTCTTCTAGTGGAACACTTTCAAGAGATGATATTTCTTTTTTGCGGAGAAACTTTATTATTTGATCTCTCTCAAATTTTGGTATTCTTTTTTTCATAATGCAAAATTAGACCATTTGTTGAAGTCTTGTAAGTGCTTCTTCTGACTCAAGATACTGATTACCCTTCTCTGTAATTTCTTTCTCTTTAAGATATTCAAAAGCATTAAGCTCTTCAATGGCTTCTGCATATTTTTGCTCATCAAGATTTTCACCATTTGCCTTAACAACCAAGGCTACAAGTGCATTATCACTAAGCTCGCTTCTTAATAAAACATGCTTTTTAATAATGTTTTTAAGCTCTGGATTCTCTTGAAGAATATTAACTTTGGGTGTATCTTTTGTGGCTCTGAAATTTTTAAAATTAGTTTTCATTGAAACTCCTCCAGAATTTGTTATAAATTAAATACTTATATAGTACCTCTATTATATTTATAATTTTTAATCTAACCTTCCACCAACAGTTCTTCTTATAATATCAGGACCTTCCATAGATACCCAGTAAATCTCATAAACAACTGAATCTTTATTAGCCTTAAATTTGTGTATAAGTTTTGGTGGAACAGTTGATTGGTCAAAAGCCTTCAAGACTGTAGTTTCATTAATGCCGTTTTCCTGGAATATAGTAACTTCTATTTCACCACTCTCTACAAAGAATTGATTATACTTATAGTCATGGAAATGTTCACTACAATATCCACCTTTATCTATTTCTATTCGGTGGATTTCTACATTGTTAAGTTCAAATATTTTACTTGTTATTCCCCAAATTTTTGATTGTTTAACCATTATAAACTCCTTTTTTCCAATATTCTGGTAACTTTAATAGCAGTATCAACATTTGATAAATATTTATTATCTAATAAATCTTTAAAATATTCCATCGAATTTTTAAGGTTATTTTTTTCATCATACATCAAACCCTTTTTATCAGTTATTAAATCTTCTGAAAGATCCTTATACGTTTTATCATACCAAGTTATCATCAATGGTATATCATCTAATGGATTATATCTAGCAAAAGCTTTAGTTCCATAAAAATTAATATTGAAATCCTTTTTATAATAATCTAAACTTACATTTATTTTTACAGTTACTTTTTTATTTTTACAGGTAATAGACCCTGTTGTACAAATATTATTATTAAACATATAATCATCAAACTTATATTCAAATGAATTCAAATCAAAAAACATATCCAATACGGATAAATGATGTGAAGCCAGTAACCAATAAACATCAAACTCCATAAATCTGCCAAGATGTTTAGTTGACATTTCAATATATTTAATCTGACCAATATCATATTTTGAAAATTCTAATAAACACTTTGAAAACATTTGTGTATATTCAACTGCCAACTTCAATTGTTTTTCTTTAGCTATTTCTTTAAGCTCTATAGCTTCGTTTAAATGTAAACTAATAGGTTTCTCAACATAAACATTTTTTCCGTTTAATAAAGCTTCTTTAGTTAATTTATAATGTGTATCTATTGGTGTTGCTATAATGACAGATTCAACTTCATTATCTTTCCATATTTGATTAAGATCAAATTTAGAATTAGCTATATACTTAACATCAAAAGATACATACATATAATTTAATATTTTACTGCCCCAATATCCACATCCAATTAAGGCTATTTTACTTTTCATAATTCTTCTATTATCCTTTTAAACTGTTCAAACCTATGATACTCTGTATGATTTTCTAAAACAAACTTTTTACCATTCTCTCTTATATGTTCATAATCTTCTGGATGATTTATAATATCTTTAATTGTTTTTTCAAGATTTTCCTCATTAACTTCTACATAATTGACTGATGGTATAAACCCAAGTTTCTTCATGTCTTCACATGTATCTGATAATAAAATAGAACCTGTGGATGGTATTTCAAAGTTTTTTCTAACCGTATATTTATAAATTGAACAAGACGATAAACAACACAAATATTTATGTAAATGACTTACATAATCATATTTAATTAATGGTTTTTTGGTAAACTTAGGAGTTTTTAAAATATCAATTAAATTGTCTTTACTTAAATATTTTGAAGCAAAGAATCTTAAAGGATAATATTTTTTTCTTATTGCTCCAGATATAAGACATTTATTTATTGGATTTATATTCTCTGGCATTTTTTTTACAAAATCTGAAAGACTTAAAAATTGTGGTATCCACTCAGCCTTTTCAATAAATTGCGGCCATCTGTTTTTAAAAGCTTCATCATATGTATATACTATTTTATCACATCTTTCCATTAACTTAGAAAATCGTTTTCTCCTTGTTTTTGTTGACGCTGTTCTATGCATATCTACAAAATATCCAATAACTTTAATATTTTTAGGAAGATTAAAAACAATATCTTCACTCTGAAAAACTTTAAGATGACTAGGAAATCTAAAAGTTATAACAACATCATAATCATATAATTTTTTAAAACTATCAGCATCTTGCCATATAATTCTTTCAAATCCTAAATTTTTCTCTATTAATTCAAATAATGGAACATATGCTCCATATCCACAATATCCACTGCCACCACGCAAATTAGGAATAAATATACAACCTTTCATTTATTAATCTCTCCTTTTATCTTTGCATATTAATATTAAATTCTTTATCAATAATTCTATAATGTTCAATATGAATAACTGCTGATAAATCAAAAACAAGTTTTCTTTCTCCAATTCTATTTCTAAATCTTTTATCACTTCTAGTTCCCATAAATCCCATTGGTTTATCTCCATAATAATCTGGTCTTACATAAAAACCTTTACCTTTATCAAGTATAACTTTTTTTCTAACTAATTGAGCACCTCCATTAGGAACTTTTCTCTTATATACTTTAGTAATACCAAACGATTTTGCAACATCATAAGCGGAATCAATATACATTTTAAAACAATCAAAAAATTCATTAGCATTCTTTAATTTAGTATGAGCAGTTAAAGGAAAACCGATTACTCCTTGAAACTTAGGATCAAGATAATTTTTCATTCCTTTTAAAAAATATGGATCATATATAAGATCACTATCATTAAAAAATAACCATTCTTCTGTTGAATTTTTTACTTGTATATTTCTAATTAAACCTCTTGTTTTTAATTCTTCATCATAAGGTGTAAGTTTAAACTTCAATCCTTTTTGTTCATAAAATTTTACTATAGTTTCTATATCTGGACTTCCAATACCTTTAACATAAGCTACATTAATTATAAAATCTGGTGGGTCTATTTGTTGAACTAAAGATGAAAGTTGCATAACCCATCTTCTTTGAAAATTAGTACATACTGTACATATTTCAATTGTCATTTTGCTCTTTTCCTTTTTGCAACAAATCAGTTAATATTTTATCATAAAAATTTAAAAATTTTTCTGGGTTACTTCTTATTTCACCTTTCCAAGCATGATAATGAGCAGATTTATTATCTACCCAAACATTTTTTCTATGAATATCTTTATAATATTTTTCTGTATTAATAATATTTCTATCCATCAATCTTAAATCAAGTTCTTCTGCATGTTCAGGAAATTTTTTTCTTATTGTTTGTATAAATTTAGAATCTGCATGTGGAAGTCTCCAAAAATTTTCATACCAAAGAGGAAGATAAATTTCTCTATATTTTTTCATATTAAAAACAACTAGCCCAACACTTACATTAGAATCATCATAATAATTTGTTAGACAAAAAGTTTCTGTATTTTTATTAATTTCTTCTTGAATATAATCTGTACATTCGTTTGTACAAACTGTATCTATATCAGACATTATTGCATATGGAGTCCTAACATAATTTAAACCATGATATTTTGCACGATAACCAAGTCCAAGCATAGAAACAGTTGGATTAACAGATAAACCACTTCTGTGCAAAGAAACATATTTATTACTTAAATAATTATAACTATTACTTACATGATCAATTTTAAGTTTAATCGGTTCTGGTACTTTTAAAAAATCTAAATTAAAATCTTCAAATAAATTTAAAAGATATTTTGGAAAAAGTTGAAATTTTCTTTCTGGATCTCTTCTAATAGAACGAGTATCTGTTGGAACATCCCATCCACAAATAATTTTTGGAACAGTTTTTTCATTAATAATAATACTTGACATTAAAGCTGCACCTTGAGCCTGTAAATCTTCAAAATCTGTTCGTCCTTTAATAATACCAAAAGTCCAAGAAAGATTATTATTTATTGGTTTATCCAGTTGATTTGCAATCTTCCAAATCTCTTTTATCTTTTCATTAAAGTTTTCTGAAATAATTCCCATTTAATTTCCTTTTATATTGTTTAATGCTTTTTTCCAACTCTCACTAATTTCTTCAACATTAGTTGTATGTTTGCTTTTACAATTACTATGACCACAATATTTACATATGCTTTGTATTTGTTTTAATAAATTTTCTGATGTTATATCTTCAAATTTTTTAACTGCAATATCCATTTGAAATATTTTTGCTAATGAAGCTCCAGCACCACAAACAAAATATCCATTTGGCGTTAGGGCTATTCCACAACGCCAAGGAATTGAACAAGCCTTTATTTCTGTTTCACCATTATCTATCGGAGCAGAATTATAAGAATCAAAAGATTGTTCCTTACTTTTTTTATTAGAATTTCTTATACTAACCCAATTAGGTATTTCTTTTAACTTTTCAGTAACATATTTACCTAATCCATTTGTACTAAATCTAATTTTACATTTTGGATTCCAATTCTTATATACTTTTATTATATCAAACATTTCTTTGAAATGTGGATAGTAAGTTGGTTCTCCACCTATAATATCTATACGCGACCATTTCTTACAGCTTTTGATTGATTTATCTACAAACTCTTCTATTTTATCTAATGGAATATATGATTTGTCTTTATATATTCCACAGTTCCTATCACAATTAAAACATCCCAATTGACAAAAAGATGTAACTTCAAGTTGTATATTATCAAGTAAATGGTCTCTTAAATATTTATTATTACTATCAGCTGTAGCACAAACTCCTTCTCTTATTGCTTTCCATTTTCCAGAATGACCAACTCCACGCTTTCTAATATTTTTAGATCCCCAACTTCTATCAGTCATCCTATCTGCAAAATACCACAGAACAGTATCGTGACTCGGAACAGGAAGTCTATCTCCAAATTTGTTAGCTAATGTCTTTACAAATTCGGTTTTATGAAGGCAACATATACTCTGTATTCTTTTTTCTGTATATCGTTTTCCATAATTACCTGTATCTTTACCTGTATAATATTTATCAAGTTGATTTATCCAGTATCCAGGTTTCGTATATCCCCATCTATGAGAAACAACATCATGTCTAAAATCTTTCTTTACAAATACATCTTCAGCATTTGTAAAATATGTATCAGCATCAATTTTAACAAAGTAATCAGTCTTAATATATTTAGCTGAACCTAATATAAAAGATGATAGCATTAGTTCTCTAACATTATCATATTCGGGCATATCCCAATTAATAAATTCTACATCAAAATGATCTTTAACAAAATTAAGGGGTTGTAAATTATCAAATCCATGGTGAAACAGAATTATTTTCTTATCTCTAAATTGTGGTTTAATATTCCAAGAAGGTAAACTCCATTTAAGTTTATCTATATAATTTGGTGTGCAGGCTGTTACTATTGTAAAATTCTTCATTTATCCCTCTTTGGTAAATATTTTCTCAATTGTCTATCAAATTCAATATTATCCTTAATAAAATCTAATTCTTTAATCTTATCAAACTCTGCATACCATTTGTCACTATTAAATATGTATTTTCCATCTTTATCTAATCTACAATGTTTTCTGCCATGAAAGTGAAGAATCTTTGTCTTTTTGGTAACTTTATCATATTTACAACTTGTATTATAATCATTTGATACTATACTGTTTTTATATTTAGGTAATAGTAAATGACATGATTGTTCATCAGGTATAAACATATCTGTGCCATGCTTGGCATAGTCAAACCAATGTTTCATTAGTTCGCTGTCTTTTTTAAAGGCATATACACCAACATTAATTGAGGCTCTTGGTTCAAGAGCTTCATCCATCATATCTGGAAATATTTCTCTAAACTCAAGAATTCTTTTCTTTATTACACTTCTTTGGTTCGTCCAATCAGAAAACTGTGTTACGACAAACTCATTCTTATCAGCAGCGTCATGAAGTTCATCAAAACTTTTTAAAACGATTGTATCAGAATCTATGAATATTGTATTCTCATATGGTGTGTATGTATGTGCTAAACATTTATTTAAAAGGATTTCTTTACGATTAAGTTTCTCTAAATCAATGATTTTTATATTAACTCCAAAATGTTTCGCTATTTTTTTACATTCATCATATCCACCATAATCTGATAGTATTGTTATTTTTTCTTTGGGGTAATGGTTTACACAAGTTGATAGAGAAACTGCAAGTCTAACCAATGCACCCTTACCAACATTATAATAAATTAATCCACATGAACCTTTAATGGGTTTTTCTGATTTTTTAATTTTTTCAATCTTGACTTTTATATCTTTATCTTTTTTATTTTGTTTTTTATCATTTTTCTCGGCGTCAAATCTATCGTACATTCCCTCAACCTTTTCTGTTTTTATATCTGGAAAATTCTTTAAAGATAATTTAATAGCTTCATCAAAATCTATAAAAGGAAAAACTTTAAGCTCTGAATCGGGATTGCAATTGTAAACATGAAAATCATTTTTTTCAAAAATGGGCTGAAGCTGAATATATCTTTCATTCATTTTATTATATGAATTGTTATTTTGTTTAATCGAACCTGTACTTCTTGTCTGATTCCAAGAATAATTTGCTTGACCACCTTTCATCTTGAAATCACAACCAAGAAGAAAGACATTTTTAAAACCAAGTACATAACACATTTTAAGAACTGCCATCATTATACTACGACCACCACCATATTTTTTATGGTTTCCCCAATTAATAGTCTTTTCAGTTAAATATGTATCTTTATTGAAGTGTTCATTTCTATGATAGTAAATTACATTAGGGCAATCCATAACTCTTAATTCTGTTTTTTTCCAATTAAAATTATCAAATAAAGTGGTATCAGATTTAGTTATAGGAACAAACTTAGTAATATTAGGGTCTTTCCAAACACTAATCATAAACCTTGATGGATGGTCAACACATGACCACAAATTAGGTCTAAAGGTTTTTGCAGAATTATTTACACCAAATGTTATTATACCGGGTTGTTTAAGTTTATTCAGGTCATGATTATTTAATGAAGGTCCAGATAAAACCAAGAAGCATGATTTATTTTTATAATGGTTTTCAATTGGAATTGGTTTCTTGTCAAATGTACTAAAGGTCAACTCATCACTCATATAAACTCCTATCTATTTCAAGATATTTATAATATAATATATTATTCGTAAAAAGTCAACTTATGTTTGAAACTTAAATAATATATTTACCTATTGTCAAATCTTTCATCCTGTTCGGTTTCAACCGGAATTGCATTTATCAAATTATAAATAATATCTTTTTGTTCATCTGTAAACTTCCATCTTTTATTTACATTTTTATCAGCCCAGTCTTTAACTGAAGAGCCTTTTTCTTCTGACATTGCTAACCAATCAGCCATCATCTCAGCAACATATATATCAGGCATTTTAGTTGCATCGACTAATTGATCTGGTACGGCATCTCTATCTTTTGTATTAATGTTTGCTGTATCTCCAGCCCAACATTCCGGATGATGTTTATTAACCTTAACATGATGTAAAGTTGCCTCATTACATTTATCCTTAACTCCATCTGGCATTGTATAGTCTTTACCCAAGTCTTTACAATGATAATCCCATGAGATGAAGATATAAGGAATTTTCTCTACATCATCTTCAAGTTTACTTTTATCATGTTCTTCAGTTTGTTTTGATAAACCTTCATATCGTTTATCATAGTCTTCAATTTTCTTTGCATATTTTTGAACTCGACCAATGTGTTTTTTAGTTCTTTGTTCAAACCAGTCTTTCATTTCATCAGTATAATTCATACTTTCATAAAAACTTTTAAATGTCATACTAACTCCTTTATTTTTCTCCTACTTTAGATGATCCTCCACCCATTTTCCATGCATGTTTTGTCCAACCTGTTTGAGGGCTTCCACTCTTTTTTTCTTCACCTTCTTCTGGTGAGGTAGCTGCCATTATTTTTTCGTCATCTGAATCTGTTTCGGATTTTCCTATATTAGTTTTATCAAGTAAAAGTTTCATAACTAAGTATACAACATCACCATCAGTTTCTGTATTTTTACTTAAAATTTTATTAAGTTTATAATATCCACCTATACTCGGTTCTGTTTCTAAAAATATTTCAAATTTAGCAACTTCTGGTTTAATAAAACTTTCAATTGCTTCTTTAACATCATCAACATTTGAGTTAACTTTTTCTGCTAAATTTGAAAGATTAATTTTTTGTATAAGTTTAATAGAATTTCCTTGTTTACCATCAAACATATAACCATCTATTTCTGGTTTTTGGAATTCTTCATCTTCTTTACCCCATAAATTTAATGCATGAGAATCGTCTACTTTAATTAATGTAAAGTCTTTTTGCCCCTCTTGTTGTGGTGCTAAATATGGTTTAAGTTGATCTTTAACATCTTCAAAAAAAGTATTAAGTTTATTATACAAAAATTGTTTATGTTCCCTCATTATTTCCTCCCAAGTTTTCTAAAAATGATAATTGTTTATCTACATACCAGTTATATTCTAAATAATTATTAAATTGTTTATCTCTAGCATTAACATCTTCATTAATACTTTTATCGTCATTCATTTTTTCATTTAAATATTTATCAAAGTTTTCCATATTAAACCGATACCTTTTCTTTTTCTTTAGATGTTACAAATTGTTTTCTAGATTCTCTTATTTTATTTATAAAACCTCTCAAAATATCTTCTAGATTATCTTTTTTAATTTCATATACTATTGATGTATTTGTTTCGGGATCTGTAAACTGTGCCATATTAATATAACTATAACCAGGAGGAATATCCCAGAAACCATCAAACTTTAATCCTGTTTTATCAGCTAAGTATTTAGCTATCTGAACAATACTTGTATCAATTTTTTCAATTCCATTTTCTTCTGTAAGCAATCTAATACTATTATTTTTACTATAAAAAGATAACATTTTTTCAGTTATATATTTTTCATAATTATTTACAGACTCTTCCTTTTCTTCTTCATCTTGTAATTCAGGTTCAAGTTTATCTTTATAAGGATAAAGGTCTATTTTAAAGAAGTCTGTATCTTCAAATTTAATGAATTCAGCTTTTTGGTCTTTATCTTCAATCTCTATTTTTTTCCAATCACCTTCTTCGTCCATATATTCTTTAACTGCATCTATAGGAACATTGGCAACAAACACAATGCTAACTTCTTCATCTTCTTCCATATCAGCAGCTTTAGAAGGTTCTAATGTTGCCATAACATATTTACCTTCTTCAAAGTCTTTGTATTTCTCTTTATCTTTAACACCATAGTAGAAATCAAAAAGTTCACCTTCAATAGCCTTTTCTGGTTCTGGTTGAGCAGCTGGTGCTCCCATACCAGGCATATTTTTTCTTTTCTTTGCCTTATCATATTTACTAGTTTTCTTTTTCTTTCTAGCCAAGTCGATTGGTTTATATTTCATTTGTTCTTCAGGTGCCAAAGACTTAATCTTAACATAATGCATTTCACCTGATTTGGTTCTGTGCCAAACTCTTCTTTCGCGCCATGCGATTGAAGGTGGTTTATAGTCTTTTGAATACTCGTTTAATAAATGATCTAATATACTCATTTGTTATCCTTTTATAATTCGAATTCGTTTATATCTGTAATATCAGCTTCTACTTGGAAAAATTTTAAAAAGTAACCCAATCCTTTCTTAATAATTTGAACTATGGCGTTGTAAATTCTTTTCATAAAATTAACAACTACAGTACCATACTTTTTAATTTTATCCATAAAACCTTCATTAAGATCTTCTGTAATTAAATCACAATCTATTCCTAATGATTCGGCATATTCAAATAATTTACAAACATTTATTTCAGTTGTTTCTTTCTTTACAGGCACTTCTTGAACATCAAGAATAGTTGAAGAACCGCTGTTACCACTAGTCTTCCAATTAACCAAAATCTTAACTTGATTAGCTAATTTTTTAATTTTACTACTAATAATTGCAAACTCAATTACTGATGCATCACTATTAAATTTTAAAAAGTAGTTTGCCTTTGGTGGTTGTTCAATGAATTTTAAATCTCCGGTAACGGCCTCTTTAATAAATTCTTGTTTAAATCGACTATTGTTTGCTACAATATTATTTAAAATTCTTTCAAACTCTTTGTGGTTTAATCCTATTTTTGTTTTAGCTTCTAAATCTTTTACATTTCTTCCTAATAAAGCTTCTTCACTAGATTCTGGTTTAACCCATTTATCTACGGTTTTAATAAATTCATCACCAACATTTGCCTTATTTAAAGCATTATAGATGAGAGCTTGACCTTCACCATGTATTACCTGTGGTGATGCTAAACGAATTCGACCAGTTTTACTCATTAACTTTAATGACATTCTATATGCTTCACTAATTAAAACGTCAGTTTTTGGCGTTCTATCTGGTGATCTTTTTGAATTTACCAATGATACATATTGTCTACTCAATTGATAATTTTTATTGGCTCCTATATTAATAGCTGGTTGATTAGTTTTAATTTGTTTATCAATATAATCAGCTATTTTTTTACCAACAGTATTATCCATTGATGTTGGTTCTTTAACTTTGAATTCCTTAATATGTTTTTTATTCCAAGCATTAGTTATAGCAGCTTCATATGTTGTACCTTTTTCTAAAGATCTTGATACGAATTCCTTTGTCTTAACTATATGTGCTAATCTATATTTTTCACCATCACTACCTATAAATAAAATATTTTTAATATTCTCATCTCTATCTTTTAACATTTTAATTGCTTTTGAATTTAAATTTACAGGGAAAGTAATTTCTTTAGTTTCACCTTTTTTTCTTATGGCAAATTTCGATTCATCTTTAATCTTTTTTAAAAATGTATCGACTCTACCAGGTCTATTAAATAAACTTACATAACTAAAAGTACCACGACCAGCATGTTTGTCTTCGGACTCAGTAAAATAATGTTCTCTAAATCTCATTGTTACTCCTTATAAATCTGTAAAATCAATAGGTTCAGCTTCTATTACTGGAATTATTCCCCAAAAATTACAAAAATCGTCAAAACCTTTTTTAAGCATGTTTATTAATTTATTAAAAATATTCTTAAAAAAGTCCCATATTTTTTGTAATACTCCTTGTTCTTCTTCATTTAACAAAGATAATTCTTTATCTAGATATTTATATTCCTGTACAAGAAAATCATTCCAACATGTTGCTTCCTTAGTTGGGTCTTTTGCTTCATATCTATGTGATGTTCTATAATATAAATTGGATGGGTCATGTTTATCCTTATCCGTTTTATATGAAATTCTAAACTTAGATTTCTGCATTACCTTATCTATAAAATTATCATCTGTTAAAATATCATAATATCCTATTTTCTTAGCATCATTTGTAAAAGAAAGCATTTTATAGGCCGCGGCTTTTGGTTCTGTTGATGAAAATTTAATTTGTCCTGACAAAGCTTCCTTAACAATATCCCTATTAAATTCCTCATTTTGAAATATATCTTTTAACATAACCTGTATTTTATCATCAAGTTCTTTTGTTTTATCTGCTATTTCTTTTTTACGACTTGCCGGTGCCTTAAATCTATCCATAAATCCTTGTTCCATAGTTCTATTTAATTCTACAACTTGGTTCTGTAATCCTTGATATAGTTCCTTTTTGCTGTTCATAACTGCAAAAAACAATGCCATAGATTCTGTTTTGGCTCCACTTGAGAGTGTTGACTTCTCACCCTTTGCACCAGCTTTAAGTGATAGATTAATCTGTTTAGGACTGTTAACTACTATGTCGGATTTTGATTTTGATTTACCAGCAGGATATTCAGTTCCTGTTTCTGGATCAACAAATGCAAATGCTTTACTTACTTGAAATGGTACCGGACCTATAGCTTCGGATTCTACATCTCCAGTTATATTTTCTCTTTTAAAAAAGTCTTCACAAACTTTTTTAGTCGCTTCTGCAAGTTCTGGAAATGATTCAACACGACCAGTATTTAAATATTCATTGACAGTAACTTCAAATTGATCACCAATAGTTGCTTCTGTTAAATAAAATTCCTTAAATCTCATCGGATTAACCTTTCTTTGCCATTGCCCATCTATGTGCTAAAGCTTTACTTGTTTTTATCTTCTCACCCTTCTCAGCGGCTTCTTTTGCTTTCTCAAGTGTTGCTTTTAGTTTTGACCACTTATCAATACCTGATTGCTTTCCCTTACCAGCTGTAACAGCAGCCACAGCCGCTTCCATATTCTTTTCAAACTTTCCTGTAAGAGAATCAATCGATCTTGCTATACCAAGTTTCGATGCTTCGGCTTCTCCACCAGCTTGATATTCTTTTCCATAAGTTTCTAAATCCTTAATGAAGTTTGCAACATCCAATTTTCCAGAAACTAACTTTACAAATAAGTCTATTCTATCTTTTCTGATAGGAACAAGATGCATTAATTCTTGACCCAATTCCTTATCTTGATAAACAATCTTATATAAAGATTCTGCCTTTTCAGGAACAGTTTGGTCTGAATTGACTATATTCACAAACTCAGGGTTATTTACAACAGAACTAATAATCTTCTCGACTCTATTATCATACTTTGTTCCTGCACCATGAATAGGAAGAAAGATATGTTTCTTTTCTTTCTTCTTACAATAGTTACACTTTCTACAGTCACCTATACAATGACGAGCAATTGTAACTGGTGAACCATAATACTCTTGACCTTTAATAGTTTTGTCTTTAATCTTCTTCATTATGTCAATGAATTCATCATACTCGACTGCTATAAATGCATTATCTAACATATACTGTGAACCATTAACACATACATTAGGTCCTAAATCTCCAACATCTAAATCGGTTCTATGTGTATATGTGTATATTTGTAAAGGTGAACCTATGTTATTTAGTTCTGCTCCGACTTGTGCAAGTTTTTTAACATCATCTGCTGTTCCTATTTTTGCTTTCATCTCATCAGGAACTTTTGCTAGAAGTGCAGGGTCAGTTGGAATATTTCTAAATTCACCTGCTTCATTGACTCTTACATACTTAATCTTCTTTAAAGCCTTTGCAATCTCATCTAATCCTTTTGCAATACCAGCTGGAGTCAAACATGCCCATTGTTTTTCATGTCTTATATTCTTTGCTAATGGTGATCCTGGTTTATCCCCCCATCTCTTTTCTGGAGCCAATGCATAACAATTACCATCAGCGGCTAGTTTACACAAACCAATCTTGGCAGACATACAATCCGTTGCTGTTGACATATTCATTAAAATAGTATCGCCACCTATTTTAATATTACCTTTACCAACTTCAAAGTGTCTTTCTTCTCCTGTGTCCGGGTCTTTATAAGTTATTGACGGAGATTTATACTTATCATCTTTTTCTTCTGTAAGAGTTATTTCCTTTAATGCCCCTTCTTTAATAAGAGTTGGAAAATATTTGTCAGGAATTCCAATGTGCAACTTTCCACTTTCATCAAAATAACAAAGTTCAAAATGAATAGGAATGTTAAGTTCAGGCTGATTATAATGTTCTGTAAATCTCATATAAGTTCGAATCCTTCCTCTTTTATTTTTGATTTGGTTTCTTCAAACTTCTTTTGCATTTTATCTATAATATGGTCAGGTACATCTGATCTATCTTTACCTGCTTCAATATCTTTTCTAATTCTTCTTTTCGATTCTTCTGGGTCAATTTCAAAAATTTTTGCCTTAAGTTTAATATCTTTTGGCATTTGTTTAATTAGACTTCTTCTTTTTTCTGTATCAACATTGGTTGCATCATATATTACAGAATCTCCACCTTCCAAGAATCTCTTGGTTGCTTCTTCTGCCATTTGAAAGACTTGAGCATTCATTGACTGGTCTGAAATATCGTCTGCCATTTCGCGTCTTATTTCATCAGGTGAAACAATTTTATATTTATTACCTTTATTGAATTCCTTTATCCAAGTAGACTTACCGGATCCAGGAATTCCAATCGGAAGAACTAGTTCCGGTTTATCATCTTCAGTATAAAATTCTTTAAATCTATTCATAAATATATTTATAATTTAATTAATGTGATAGATATAAGTCTATAGTTTTCTTATCAAAACCAATATCTATTAAATATTTCTCTTGTGCTTCCGATAATCTTTTAACTGCCACAAACATATTTTCATTATTATTATTTAAATGTGTAACTTTTACCCATCCTTTTTGTTCTAACTCTTGTTCTGTAAATCCAATTTTTTCTGAAAACTTAACATGTTCACCATAACCACAAGGATAAAAATTGCCATCTCTATCTATCCACCCTGTTGTTGGTGTTGTTTCTTTCATATTTGTCTAGCTCCTTAATTGTATCATTAGTTGATTTGTGTAGTAATCCAATACCTCCAGCTTTTTCCCACCTGTCTATATTCCCTTTCATATCATCAACTAATATACTTTTATTATCAGCATATTTTTCTTTATTTCTGTCTATTATATATTCAACATCATTTCCTAACTCTCTTTTAATCCAATCTATTTTACCTTTCTTTACAATATCAATATTTTGAGTGCCTGGAGATGATAGTATTATTGGATTAAATTGTTTCAAAAAATCCCACAGTTCTTTTCCATCTTTAGTCCAGGGAAGATTTGCCCACCAATCTGAACCTGCATCATGAATTAATTTCCACGCTTCAACATCTTTACCTTCAGCTTCCCATTCATCCATAGTTTTACCTGGACTTAATTTATCAAACCCATCAACCCAACTTACAATAACACTATCCATGTCAACATATAACTTATAGTTTTTTAAATCTTCTGTAAAATAAAATAGCTTAAAACGCATGTATCTAATCCTTTATATAATATGCTATATATATTTATAATAATATTGAAAGGATGTTATGTACTATTGTGAATTGTGTGACTATAAAACCGAGAACAGGAACAATATTGAGTATCATCATATAGTTCCTAAGGAGTTAGAAGGTTCTGATAAATTGTTTAATCGTGTATATCTATGCCCCAACCATCATAAAATGGTCTACATAGAAGATAGTAAGGCAGGAATTCACTCGATTAGGAACAGCGACTCTATCATTATAAGGGGTTGGTTTAAGTCAACTACAGGTGATGTTCTACTAACAGAAGCGCAAGGCATTGAAAAATATATAGACCGAAAGAATTTGTAACTATAATTTTTTTCTTCTTTTGTTTTTAATTTTTTTAATTAGTTTAATAAATCCCCTAATCTGTTTAGGCAGAGTTAAGGGATTTATACTAATTGTAATTTTTTCTACAGGTAATTTCATTTCTTTTTAAATAAGCCTATGATTTTTGAGAAGTTAATGAGAAGGTCGAGAGAATATTCTACAATTTGTTCTACTTTGTCATCTTGTAAATCTATTTCTTCCTTTACCATATTACAAAGATCGGCTCTCTCATCGTCTGTAAGATCCATAAACTCTTCAGGAACTTCCTGTATTCCGTTAACTGCCTTGATTGCTTTAGGTAAAAGCTTGGTAACTTTTGGAAGAATAGTAAGAATGTTTAATTTCTTGCCCTTAAGTTCATCAACCATTTTTCCGGTAGCTGCTAAAAAAACTACTACATCTTTTGTTTCATCAATACCCTTCATAGAATCCTCCTTAGTTTGATTCTTATATATTTATATTTTTTATTTAGTTGCATCTTTAAATTTCTTATTCAATAATTTAATAGCTTCTTCTATATTATCTGGTAAGGAAACATTTTCTAATAACATAAGTTTACAAAAAGCTCCACTAAATAAAAAATCAAAATCTTCCATTTTTAAACTATTGTCTAACAAATCACCAAATATATCTATAACATCTTCTTTTGTTAAATCCCATTTTGGATAATTAGTTGGAATACAAGTTATGTTTTGTCTTGTATATAATCTTGTTTTTACAGTTTCTATTGGGTTTCTAATTTTAATTCTTCTTATAGGACTTCCAGCATAAACGGAATCTTTATTTAATTTACCAGAAACCACACTAGACATTCCTATTAAACACCTTCTTTCAATAGTTGTTCCCGGTACAATAGAAACTCCATATCCTATCCACACATCTTTCTCTATATTAGTTTTTAATCTTTCAATTGATATTCCATTTATTGGGCAATGTGTTGCAACAAAGGATCCTCCACCTAAAGTTGAATAATCTCCAATACTTACACATTTAAAATGTTGGTCTATTGTACCCCATATTCGGGCTCCTTTACCTATTTTGAAACCCATTTTTCTATATGATTCGTTTGTGTTGTGTGTTAGTGATGCCATTATTTACCCTTCTTATAATATGTTTCATTTATTTCTAAACCCATTCGATTACATCTTAATCCTTTATCAAAACACATTTTTTTACAATCCCAATTTGGATTATAATTATCCATAATCATTTTATTAAATTCGTCTAAATCATAAGTTACCTTACCAATTCTACATTGTTTTCCGGTTGGTGTTGCAACTGTACTACATTTATATACATATCCATCTGCACCAATTGTAATCTGATAATATCCATAAATACATTGTTTAAAATTAAACCTATCTACATCTGTAAATTCGGGTCCGGTATAAAATATATATGGTTTTTCATTTTGGTTTTTTGATAAATATGGTTCTAATCTATTATAATAATTATCATTATCCGGAAGCTCTCTATTATATTTATACTCTCTTACCTTATCAAATGTTTGATTATAATTTGCAAAAGGAATGGAAAACCTTAAACTGTCGGCTCCTATTCTTTTAGCGTGTTCTACAATTGCTTTAAAGTTTTCATCATTATCACTATCATGAGATATAAGATAACACATTCTTATAGCATGACTTGGTTTACCAACTTTATCACGAATACTAGCAGCCATTTCAAGACCCTTAATAATTTCATCATTAAATATATAACTCTTTTTTGTTCCTTTAGTCTTAGCCCAAGACTCAGACAATCCAGCATCAATACTCACAGAAAGATAATCAACATCATCTGTTGAAATTCTATTCAACTCGGTCAAGAACCCTATACTATTTTCAAGTGTTGCTAAAAGACTTCCATTAGTGTGAATTCCAAAATGATTTCCATAATACTTAGTTGTTGCAAGATAAGCCATATAATATGGATTCATCATGGGTTCTGTATATGCACCGCCGTAAATATGGAAAGGAATTGCACCTTTAAGTTTGTGTAACAAATCTAGCCCTTCAATTTCCCAATTTCCTAAAGATTTATCAAATAATTTTCCAGCGCAATGAGGACAATGAAGATTACAAGATCTTTTATGATCGGCTGGTAAATGTATTTCAAACTGTCTTGGATACACTAATTTACCATTAAAAAATACATCTTCATTATTGTTAAGATGTTTCATTAGCTGTTTATAATAATGATAAACTTCTGGTCTTGTATCTTTCATTTTATTCATCCTTTAAAAAATTGTTCATATAATTTAGAAAATTAACTAGTTCATCTTTCTTGCATTTATAAACTTTCTCAAAAAAATCATCCCATATTGGTTGAGTTTTTTTCCAACTAAAATTTTCTTCAACATAATTACGGTTTCTTATTCCAACTTCTTTTCTTTTTCTATGATTTTTAAACAAATAATTTAATCTTTCATTTACCTGTTTAACTACTTTTTCTTCTGGGTTTACATCAACTATCCATTCCTTACCAAGAAGCATACTTATACAACCAACATTAGTTGCAATGACTGGTAATCCCATTGACATTGCTTCTAATATAACTCTAGGCATACATTCAGTGTTACTAAGTAAAATTAAAACATCAATAGATTTATAAAATTCTTTCATATGGTCTTGTGTTTTCTTAGTCCAAAATTTACTTCCCCAATCACATTTTTTAATAACAGGAAAATCTAATCTTGAAAATAAATGTATTCTTTTCAAAGGAACTGTACTTCCAGCATATCCAACATTAAATCTTTTTTTATCAAAAATTACATCAGAAGAAAAATAATTTGTATCAATTGATTCGGGTAAAAATACTATCGGTTTTTTATAATTCTTCTTTGCAAAATCATATGTTTCTGGTGATATTGTTGCTATAACATCGGCATATGGATATGTAGAATTAACCATTCCACCATAACCACCAACAATGGGAATACCCCTATCCCTGCAGTTTTGTATCAATACATCTGTAGTCTTAGGATGCATATCAGGGCCATGAAAATACATTACATCTATATTATCTAAATTGACTGTTACTTCATTATATTTTTGTAAAATAATATTATGTTTTGTATATCTTTGCTGTTCTATACCAATATAATAATAAGCCCAACCCCATTGGTCTATAATTTTAACTATGTTTAATTTTTTTGGTCTTTCATTCATAAATGTCTTTATTTTTATAAATTCATCTTTTTTACCATCAACATAGCTTTTTTCTTCATTGTCTATATCTTTTTTAATAATACTAGTATATGCACCAAGTAGTGCATATAAATTTTTTTTAGATGGATTTTTCTGTAAAATTCTTAACAGTTTATTAGGTATATTAGCTAACCAACTATATTCATATTTTTTATATTTTTCCATCAAATTATAATATCTTTCAAATATATTATCATCTGTCCACTTAGGACTATGATCTCCCAACACTATTTCTTTAGTTATAAATTTATAACCACGACTTTTCATTCTATTAGTCTGTTCAACCTCACACGAAAGACACGATAAGTTATATGGAAAATTTTTAAATATTTTATGTTTATATATTTTGACTCCATCTATAATAAAATCTAAATGAATATCTTTAAGTTTAAAACATATCATTGCTTCTTTTTTATCAGAATTGATTATAGCATTATACATAGTTTCAATAGAATTAGGATACATAATCATATCATCATCAACCTGAATATAATATGGCGTTTTACAATTATCAATCATTTTTTGAAATGCTCTAGACATTGGATAAAAATTTCTAATAACAACAATATTAAATATTGAATTTTGACTTTTTAAAGCCTCGATACAATCATTATAATTAACACTTCTATCAGTTGTAATAACAAAAACTGTTAACTCGTTTGTCAAATCAATACTAGACATCAAATTATCCTTTAAAAAACTATAACCATTTTTCTTTTACCGCATTCAAAACTTTTAATACTCTTTGTTTTGTGGTATGATTTTCAGCAATTAATTGTTTACCATTCCAAGCAATTAATTCAGCTTTTGGATTATTAAGCCAATTAAACTGACTATTAAAATTATCATAATTAATAGGTATATAATTTTCATATTCTATTAAACCTAATTCATTAAAGTCTTTTGTTTTTTCTAAGAATCCCAAACAACCCATTCCTAACGATTCATAAACCTTTTTTAATGTATAATCCAATGGATGTTTAATCTTTGGGTCATATCCAGGACTTCCACCAGAAGCCGTTGTAGCTATCATTCCTTTAAATGTAGCTATATATTCAAGAAAATTCTTTCCATGATATTTGTGTAAATACTTACCATTATTATAATCTTCTTTTCTACCAGTATTATAACCGCTATGCGGTAAAATTTCAAGTAAGGAATGGGGTGATGCTTTAATTATTTGTCTTAATTTATAAAACTTACTATCAGCACCTGAAAATAAAATATTGTGTTTTTTTTGATTCCATTGAATATTAAAATCTATCATTCTTTCGGGTAACCACCAGAACAAAGAAACAAATTTATTTTTAAATTCTTTAAAAACATCATATGCTATAGTAGTTCTATAATACGGCGTGAAAATTAAGTCATGTTCTTTAAATAATTTTAATCTCATTTGTAACTGTGATAAATACCACCAATGTATATCTGTAATTAATATAGCTTTTTTAATTGATTTAGAATTATCATTTAAACCATTACCCCAGTAATTTAAAATTCCATCAACTTGTACTCCAGATTTAATTAATTCTTTTGATGATACATTTTCATGATATACAATATCAATACCCATTGTATTAGCTAAATCATTATATTTTCTTAAACCTTCAAATAAATCTGTAACATTTAAAGATAAATCATTTATAAAGCTATTAAAATTCAATACGTGTAATTTAAACATTATCATTTTCCTTTAAACTGTTTCATGTGTTCAATAAACTTTTGATGCCTTTTTAAATCTTTTGAATTTTCGTTTAATTTTCTAACAATTCTTGGTGGATTTCCAACAACTAATGACCAATCTGGAATTGAATGAGCTTTAGTAACAACCGTTCTTGCTCCTACAACACAATTGTTTCCTATAACAGAACCCGGTAATATTAAAGCATTCCAGCCAATATAACAATTATCACCAATCATAATTGAATTCCATTCACTAGAATAACCATGACATAATAAATAAGCCTGTGAAGCTATTAAACAACCAGAACCAATTGTAATAAGTTCAGGTTTATCTAAATCCAATATTCCAAATATTAAAGTACCATCACCTATTTTTGCTCCTCTTGATCTGGCTTCACTAGCTTTAATTATTGGGTTATTATTTGACATTTTTATTCCTTATAATAATTAAAATCATCCTTATATATATCTTTTATAACTTTCTTCATTTCTTCATCATATAAAGACATATAATCTTTTTTATTTTTAGTTGCGTTTAAATGTGGTAATTGTTGATCAACTTTTAATAAATTAGTTAGTTTTTTCCAATCTTCTTGTAAATTTTCATATTTACCTATAAAATCTAATTTATATTGGTCATGATTTATAAAATAATTTAAAGGTAAAATATGATAAAATTGTTTGGATAATTCATATTTTATTTTATAATCAATTTTTTCAGGTAAAAATTTATATAAATTTAAAACAAAATCTTTAAATGTTTTACTTTCTGAAAACATTTTTTTCTGCACATAAGTTTGAATCTTTGTTCCATAATATGCTGATGCTATTCTAGTATATGGATTTCTTATGAATGCCCATTTTATAAAATTAGGATTAAAATTACTTTCTTTAGATATATTATAAAAATTAATATGGCCGTTTCCACCTACAAAATACAAATGTTCCATCGATGATCCAGCACATTTAGGTATGTGTATAAACATATTTTTATATTCAACATTAATAAAAGACATTATCCACCTTTATAAAATTCTTTATGTTTAATTTTTAACTGTTCTTTAATTTCATTAACATGAAGATGAGAAACAGAATCGATCATAGTTTCGTTTGTTCTTCTATATAGTAAATGTGTTTTTTCACATTTTTTAAAATTAAATCCTAATTTAGCTGCTCTTAACCAAAAATCATAATCTTCAGAACCATATATAAAAGATTCATCATATCCACCAACTTTTTCCCATACTTCTCGTCTATACATAGCAGCACAATGAATAAAATTATTTTGCCTTAATATTTCTATATTAAAATTAGGCCAATTAAATCGTTTATTTATTGTACCAAAACATTGTGAATCTGAATATGAAATGTCTACTCCATTATCTATAATTTTAATATTCTCTTGAATATAATTATCGGGAATTAAATCATCGGCATCTAAACATATTATATAATTACCATTTGAATTTTTAATACCTTTGTTTCTTGTATAAGGAAGTTTTTTATTAATATCATTTTTAATAACCTTACAAAAATTAAAAGTCTGTTCTAATTTTTTAGCTATCTCAAAAGAGTTATCTGTACTTGCATCATCAACTATAATTATCTCAATATCCAAATCAGTTACATTATTAATTACTGATTTAACACATTCTTCAAGATACTTACCATAATTATAACAGGGTATTATTATTGACATTAAATTGTTCATTAATGACTTCCACTATAATAATATAAAGGCGCATCTATGACTACATGAGATTTAAGATAGTATAATGCTTCCATATTAAACTCATAATCTTCTGTTTTTGTTCTTGGATGTGGCGCAAAAAGCAATTCATTTGGACCTTTCCATTTTATTTTTTGTAAAACTTCTTTTCTAATAGATACTATACCAGCATGTACCGGAAAATTAAAACCGCCACCAAAAGCTCCGGTATATTTTAAACAATCTGTTAACTTATTTTCTGGAAAATAACGATTATAAAGTTCATTAGAATATACTTCTTTAATTTTATCAAAATTATTATTAATTTTTTCATTATTAAGTACAAAAGAATGATTTAATAATAAAATTTTAGAATCATTTTCAAAATATTTTTTAACTATTTCAACTCTTCTTTTATGTGGCAAATCATCATCATCTTGATATAAAATAATATCACCGCTACATAAATTAGCAGCCATTTGTCTATTTGGCCCGGCATATAATCTTTCTTTTATTAAATTTAACATTACTTTATCATGATATTTATTTACAAAATTATTAATAATTATAGGATCTATTTGTTGAAACATAGACAAATTAACAATAATTTCATCTGGTTTAATAGTTCCGTTTAAATAAATATCAACAATGTTAAAAACATTATTAAAATTTTTAGGAATACTTGGTATAAAAATTGATGTTTTCACATTTTCTCTTTTCATTTTGTTTTGTAATTATTTAGAACCTTTATTAGTTGGTCTATATCATCGTCCATAAAAGGGTGTATTGGTAAACTTATGGCATGGTCACAATAAAAATTTGTTCTTTTATTTTCATATGGTGTTAAAAACATCTTCATTTTTTCAATTGGGATTGGATAATGAATATTTGATTGTACATCATTTTCATTCAAATAATTTTGAAAGTGTTCTCTGCTTTCTACTGTTACAAATAACACATGGTAAACATTATTTGTGCAATAATGTGGAGTTTTCATAAATGTTAAGTTTGAATTAACAGTCTCTGTAATTATTCTTTTCGCAAATTCAGTTCTTCTTTTATTCCATTCATCAAGATATTTTAATTTTTCATCTAGTATTATTGCTTGTATCGTATCCAGTCTGTGATTATGCCCTAGTGTTACATGATTAAATTTTTCTATAAAACCAATATTTCTTTTTTTTAAAATTATATTATAAAATTTATCACTATTAGTAGTTATAACACCAGCGTCTCCAAATGCTCCTAGGTTCTTTCCTGGATAACAAGAGAATCCATTTACAACACCAATATTACCAACCTTTATATTATTACACTCAGCACCATGAGCTTGTGAACAATCTTCTACAATGAAAGCATTATACTTTTTAGCAATTTTCGATAACGAATCTATATCACATGCCATACCAAACATATGTACAGGAGTAATAATACAATCATCCCAATTATTTCTGTTTTCTTTTAATATTTGTTCAAGAGCTTTACAATCCATCTCATAATATTCATCAACATCACAAAAAATTATATCAGCATTTGGATAAGAGTATTTCGCAGCCATAGCAGTCGCCACATATGTATTTGCTTGAATTATAATACCAACTTTACCTTGAAGTTCTAAACTCTCATAACATAATTTTAAAGCATCAGTACCATTTGATACACCAATAGCATATTTTGTTCCTATAAATTTTGCAAAGTTTTCTTCAAATATCTTAACATCAGGTCCCAAAATATAAGAACTCGTTACAAACAAATTTTCAAGGCGCTTATTAGCTGATTCTTTTATATAATTCCATTGTTTATTTAAGTCATTAAATCTTATCATCATGCCTCCAATATTTGTGTAATTGAATTTGTTAAATCTTCCTGTTCAAAATTACTGCTTAAAAATGTCTTAATAGATTTAATTAGTGGTGATTCTAAGTTTAATATCTCTTTTGAATAATCTTGATGTTGTCCTTTTAGTTTTTGACTGTTATCATCCCAAACGATAATATCTTTATCAAACTCAAAAACACATCTGCGGTCTTTCTGTGAATAACACCAACTTGCATTAATCAATACATCAAAATCTTCATATTCAATAATGCCAAACGTACTATCTTCTTGATATGACCTTTTATTTCGCTTAAAATTATACCACTTGACTATTTTAGGTATTTTATTAAAAATAAATTGTATAATAGAAACATCATGAGAAGCCAAGTCCCATTTAGCATTTGTATCCATTCTTTCTGGACCTGAATTTATTCTGTTCATAGTAATACTTCTAATTTTACCCAACCGACCAGACTCATATAATTCCTTTAAAAATAAGACTGATGAATTAAATGTAAATATCCAATCAACAAAAAGTTTACAATTATTTTGTTTTGCTAATTCGTATAGCTCAGTAACAGTATACTTATTTTCAGTAAGAGGTTTTTCACAAAATACATTCTTTTTATTGGCAAGGAAATATTTACAGATTTCATAATGTTGTGTAAATGGAGCAACGATAAAAATATTATCACATTGCAATAATTCAAATACATCGGTCACAGTAGTATGTCCGTTGTATAATCCATTTTCTAAATATTTATCATAGATTATAATGTCATCGGTAATGGTTTCTAAGTTCTTTAATAGAATTTTTCCCCAATACCCTAAACCAACTAATCCTAATTTCATATTTTTCTTTCCTTTTTATACATTTCTTAATACCTTCATTTCATATATCATATCTATTCTTTTTTACTCAATACTTTAGCTGGATTGCCTGCAACTATCACATTATCTGGAATATCTTTTGTTACAACTGCACCAGCTCCTATTATCACATTATCACCTATTGTTACTGGTAATATAGTTGCATTTGACCCTATTCTTACGTTATTACCTATTTTTGTATATTTTATTTTCCAATTTGAATAATGATCAGAATCAGAAAACAAATCATTAATAAACATAACGCCGTGTCCAATAAAACAATCATGTCCAATAGTCACACCTTCGCAAATAAACGAATGACTACTAATCTTTGTGTTTTTATCTATAAATACTCTTTTTTGAATTTCAACAAAAGGGCCAATAACACAGTTTTCTTTTATTGTACAACCATATAAGTTAACTAAATATGGGTTAATAATATTTACAGACTTGTCTATATTCAATTTCATAATTTATCAATTTCCTTTTGAACTATATTTGCCCAATAATTATATGTTAGTTTCTCTCTATCAAATGGCTGATTTTGTTTCTCTCGTATCTTAGATTTTAACAGTTCTTCATTCCTTAAATCATTATAATTTTCCAATAACAATATAGGAAAATTAAACCACAATTTTTCATACATTCTTCTGTTAAAAGTTATTGGTATTCTACCCAAGTATAAAGTTTCATAAATTCTATGATTATCTCCGGGCCCATTACCTTGAGCGCAAACAACTGCTTCGTGTTCTAATATCTGTTGTAAAAAATGTTCGTATTCTTGTCCATACTCTCCCCATGTTATGAAACTCATTTCTTGACAAATATTTCTTACTGGAACTCTTTCATATATATTTGTATTAATATTAAAATTAGCATATATAAATTTTGTTGGTTGTTGTTGAAGACCAATATATCTTTGTATTATTTTTTCTTTTGGTATAGCATGTGGCCATACAATACCATGTTGCATATTATTAATTTTACATGGAACCGCACTTTCTATACCTAATGGTAAAGGAATGATTCTATCATCATCAACCAAAGCATTTTGTGCAAACCATTTTATTATATTTTTTGGAAATATATTTTGTTGTACATAATGATCTGAATTGCCTGAAATCAAAATAACATTATGTTTTTTGATTGAAATTTCCTTCAAAACCAATCCTAGTCTATTCATATGCGTAAAAATAACATTCTCACCATTATGAAAATGGCTAAATTTATTAAATTGAATTGTGTTCATTATCTTTATCTCTCATGTGTTGTAGACATACCAAATATCCATTCCTTTCAAAAAGTGCATCAGCAAGAATTTCAAACGAAGCATCATCTAAAATCTCTTGACGAATCTTATTACACTTTAAAGTTCTTGTATCATCCAATACAATAATTCTACTTCTATCTTTTAGCTTATGAAATTCGGTGTATGTTGAAAACTCACCGCCGTCTAAAATTAATAAGTCTATTGATTCTGGAATCAAGTGTTCAACATTCGGCACGTTCGTACAGTTATTAACATCAGTCTTCAACCAACCTTTCTGAATCTCACGAGAATGCTCCACAAAAAACAAATCAGAAACTTCATCAAGATTCAAAAAATCTTGTGGTGTGACCAATGTTCCCAAAATCAAATTGAAATTTTCGAGACCCATTGAATTCTTTATGGCTTTATCATACATATTACGGTCTGTTTCTAAAGAATACACCAAATAATCTTTCTTACCAGAATCAACAATAGATTGCTCAATACATCTCGTAGAACCCATACCATTCCACATACCAATCTCAAAAATAACACGAACATCATCTTGTTTCACAATGTCATAAATCATACAACCTAAGCTACTATCAAGATTAATTTGGCCTCTTTCCATTAGAAACTCCTATTTCATCAAAAGTAATGTGAAGTTTTTTGCTAACATATCCATTGATTTAATACTTTCTTTCCTTGATAAAATTATTATATAGTAAAATATCAAAAAAATTGCGTTCTTTTATTTTTTGTTTTTGTTCTTCTGTCATTACATTTTTTGGCCATCTATTTTTGATAGGGATTGTTATACCATCTTGATTATTACCGCTAATTAAGTATAGTAGTTTTTTAACAGAAACATCAAAATCTTCAAATAACCCTACAAAGAAAAAATTATCTAAATTATTTTTACTTTGTTGATATATTTCTTGGTTGACATTATGCCTAATACAGCCTGCTATTTGTTGACACGCTAAATTATTAACTTCCCAACAGTTGTTTAAAAATTCATCAAAATCGTTTATATACTTATTCCAAGGATTAGAAGGGTCTCGTTTTACCATTTGCCAATAAGACCAACAACGAGAAATAGGTTCTCTTAGAAAAGTAAAATATTTATATTCTTCTGGTGGTCGTAATTTACTAATAGGTCTATGAACTCCTTGTGCAACATTTATAGTTTTATTCAAAATATCAGGACATTCTTTTATCATATATCTAACTGTTGTTCCACCAGTTTTAGGAATATGGATAAATGCTATTTTGTCTACTCCAAACTGATAATCTTCTTTATACATTTCTTAATATCTCCATTTCATATACCATCTCTATTCTTTTATTCATAAACTCTCCAATTTAGCTTTGAATTAGTCCTATTCATCTTTGAATTGCCTCGCACATAAACATGATAGAATAGACCATCTGTCTTAACTTCGGTTAAACTATCTATAATCAATCTGAATGAAGAATCCATGCAATGAATTTCACTAGCATTCTCAATCAAATACAAATAGTCAAATATATTTTCAGTCAAACCTTTCTTTGGGAAAAACACTGGCAACGAGCTTTGAATTAATTTCCGATTGATTTCATACCCACGACTCACATCATCATGCAAAAAGATGTATTCTCCTTCTACTAGTTCTGTTTTTTCAAACAGTTTTCTTTCCGCATCCAAATCCCTCTGAACAAAAAAACTATCCCATCGTTTACTAAAGTCAATACCCATTTGAGTATAAAATGCTTCATCAAAGTTTAAATGACCGAATCTAAACATCTCTTGGTGCCCGACACGAAATACATTATAGATTTGATTTTGACGTAAATATTGTTCAACTTCAACATCGTTGTTAAAAGGTAGGACTTCCAAATCTTCTAAGTCTCTAAACATAAACCGAACAGCATTTGCGTTGTGGTGTTTGGCAAAGAGTTTTATAGGCTTTTCAGTTTTATAAAGTTCCCTAACCAAACCATTACAGATAATATGGTCTCCCAATCCAAGATGATGATATATATAAATCATTATTAAAAATTCCAATCTTTATAATAATATTCAAAATCTAATTTATAAACAGATTCAATAATAGACTTCATATCATTATCATACAATGAAAGATAATTTGTTGGTTTTTTTGTTGTTTTATTAATATGATATAATTTTGAATTAACTCCAATTAATTTAGTTAATTTTTTCCAATCTTCTTGCAAATTCTCAAATCTTCCAATAAAATTCATTTCATACTTATCATCCTTTAAATAATAATATAAGGGCAAAATATGATAAACTTGATACCCTCCATACTCAACTTTATAATCAATTGATTTTGGAAGATATTTATAAATATTCATTATAAAATCTTTGAATGTTTTATGTTCTCTTTTAATTATTCTTTCAGTTTCAGTTACTCCTGACATTGCAAAATAAGCTGATGCTATTCTAGTATATGGATTTCTAATGAATGCCCATCTTATAAAACTTTTATTAAAATTAGGTCTCCTAGTAATATGATACAAATTCATATGAGCCGCTCCACCCACAAAATATAATCTTTCCATAGATGATCCTGCACATTTTGGAACATGAATAAAAACATTTTTATAATTAACATTAATATTGGACATTTAAATTCTCCCTTATTATATTAGTGGATTTCTTCTATTTTCATTCAATGGATTATTATATTCGTCAAAAACTTGTCCTATAAACATACCATTATCTAGTTGTATCTGAAAATCTTTTTCATTACCAATTATTTTAATTAAACTATGTGCTAAATGAATATTTTTAATCTTCGGCCAAACCTTATTATTCAAAAAGTTCTGGTCTAAGTTATAAAATTTCTTGTATTGCGTTTCACCATTTTGACTAATAAATTCCCTAACTTTTTCTTTAAAATTTTTTATAGAACCACCAAGACCTCCCCACATTCCACCCTGTATAGGAAGTGTATGACATCTATTATCTCTCATAATATGAAACGGTTTTCCAGATTCTATCCATTCTTTAACAGCCAAAGCTTCACGAATGTTTATTCTTGAATCACAATCTCTAACAATAAACCTTGAAATACTTTTATCACCAGCCGGATAAAACCTCCAAAACAGTCTTTTAAATCCATCATCCGGTTCCATCATAACAATTTCAGAACCCAACCTTTTTAATTCGTCTATAGTCTTTTGTGGAACAGTTTTATCTACATAATACCTACATATCCAATTGGGATATATAAATGGTCTAAGTTTAACATTCTCAATAGCACCAATATTATATATTGGCAAATCTCCCCATAAACTAAAACTAATTATATTCATCCTAACAAAGCCTCAATCTTATGTGATTTCTTCTGCCAATGCCTTAGAACTCCAGGTATATAAAAGTTTTTCTTGTTACTCATTAAAGTAAAAACTGTAAGACATCTTTCGTGTACATGAGCTCCTAATTTATCATGTTTAAATATTGTTGTGATAGGATAAAACCAATCAACAAAAGATTTTAAATTATCATAACTTAATGTACGATTAGAAGTTGAACACCAACTATTTTTTCCAGTTGTTTGTATATGTTTGTTAATTAATTCCAATACACTAAAACTATAAATTTTTTCAACACTAGATGGAAACCAAGGAGTAGCATATAAAAACAATGGATTGTTTAATGGATAAACAACATAACCTATAAAACCTTCTGGATTTCTTCTTAAACAATCTAAATTCTTTTTATAAAAATCTGAATACAAATCAATATCATACTCCAATATAGATACATATTTTGTCTTAACTAAATTATTTTTAGCCAATGCATACCAAGATGTAAAACTTACCAGTAATTTATCGTCTTCAATATTATTTGGTAAATCTCTACAAATTATAACTTTTTTGTTATTTTTAATTAGATTAGTATCGCCTGAGCCTACAAAAAGGTAACGATATAATGGTAGGTCTGAAAACTTCTTTTTGTTCTCATAATCAACTATAATGTTTTGGTCATGGCTTACAATGAAGACTTCAAGGTCATCAACCATAAACTATCCTTTCAAATTAACAACAAGGCATTGGATTCCTTTTTACTTTAGTCTTAAAGACCTTCTTTAACGAAATTTTCTTAATCATAATATAATATCTTTTTCTATAAATGTCAACAGTTATTTCCAATTATCTGTTTTTATTTTTGTTTCAATAGCAAGCTCAACCGAATCAGGTAAACCTGGAAAAAAATCTATATCAGATAAAGCCTGCACATAATCTATAGATCTAACATAACTCTTTAAAGGTAATATACCTCTATTATTCGGTATCACAAAAGCAATTCCATGTACATCGTCACCCATTTCAACTATTACCTTATAAAAATGTGTGGGTATTATTATACCACTCGTTTCAAGTTTTTCTCTTTCCTTAAACACAGGGCCGCTCACAATATATATAGCATTCTTTTCCTTTGCCCATTTGCGACATTTTTTCTCTAATCTTTTCCATATACCACGATTGAATGAAGGTTTCTGTGGACTCATATTAGTCATTAAAAATGTTTGATTCATTGAACCTTGTGAATACTTAAAGTCAGCTGCAGGAACTAAATGACCTCTATCATATCCAGTTCCCCAATAATCCATAGGATAAACAACTTGATTTGCCTTGACTATATTAGAATCTGCTCTAAACTTATTCTTTCTTCTTGCTTTACCTTCAAGTTCTTCTGCTCTTAATTCATGAATAGTCCATATAGATTGCTTATACTTATAGCAATATCCTAATGAAAAACCTTCATATTCTAATACTTGAACAGGAAGTCTATGACCAAACATGACTTCAGGGTAATATAATTTAATATTACTCTGTCCAAAGCATAAAAATGCTACAGTTAATAGTATCGAAAATAGTTTAATCATGCAAATGTTAAGGCTCGGCGGATCCAACCTTTAAGAAATTTGATTTGTGAGTTATTTTTGACAACCAAATTAATATAAAAATCAACTCTTTTTTCCAAATACATTCTTACAATATCTTTTGGTTGTAACTTTTTAACATTTTCAAGTGTCTTAGGACCAACAACTCCATCAGCTTTAGCATTAACTGACCTTTGTAAGAACTTATTTGCTTGTCTAACACCACAATTAACAGTAGCGTCGAAATGAATCAATGCAACTGCTTTGGGAAGCTTATCACATTTTGCCTTCAACCAATAGTTCTCTTTATAAATATCTTCAACTTCTTCATGTGAAATCTTTTTAACGGACTGTACAGGAAGTTTCTTTGACTTACGATACTTATCATAGACTTTTTTAATGATACCTTTATTAGTTTCTCCACCAGCGTCATCGGGGTCATTAACATATCCACCCTCAAACCTAAGTACCATTGCTAAAGCTTGTGGGAAGTTATCTTCTTCATAGTATGATGTTTCTGGTATGCTTATTGTTCCCATATCTACATGCTCTGATGTATTTACTGTTTCTGATACTGGGCCTAAATCATCAACTGGTTCCGGAAATATAAAATCTAAAACCTTTTTCAATAAACTCATATTCAACCTCCATTAGTCTACTACAAAGAAATTACCTGGAATAGTATTACCCATCACATTTGTAGCTAAGTCTGCTTGAAAATCATTAACTTTATCTTTACTGATTCTAAAACGAACTTTAAACTCATCATCATCAACAACTCTGTACTTGATGTCATTATCGTCAAGTCTTTTTTTAAGTTCATTGTGTGCATCTCTGTTACATGCATTAAACTCTAAATTCATATCAAACCTCCTATTGTTTTTTTGGAACTCTAACTCTTCCAAGTCTTCTTTTTAACTTGGTTAAAAACTTATCTTTTTCATCTGTAACAACTTTATGTATTCTCTTTTTAATCTTAATAACTTCCTTGTTATCCATTGCACCTATATATTTTCTTACCTCGTTATAAATCTTGTCATCGAATGTTCCAAACTGAGGATATAAAGTATCAAGATAATTAACTAACTTAATAAGAAAAGCATTATCTAAAGGTTCTTTACCATCATCAGCCATTGTAATCTGCTCTACATATGATGGATCATTTTCATCTTCATATAGATAATCTTCTTTTAAATAATCTAATACAGCCATTTTATTCCCCTATTTTTTTATCTAGCAATTCATATATGTATTTATCAAATTTAGGATATAAAGTTTCGAATAACTCTTTCTTCTTATTTTCATCATCACCTTGAAATATTTCTCTTATTCTAGTTCCCGAAATTGGTTTACCCTCAAAGTTAACAACACTTTCATCCTTGCTCAAGATATAAACATAACCATGTTCTTTATATCCATTCATTTGTTTATCATCTTTATAAGATTCAAAATATTTACCTGTATCTACCTTCAATCTATCAGCATCCTTGTTACCAACCGCAAAGACTACTGGTGTTTTTTCAGGGTGTTTACTAGTTATTTCAATTGCTATATATGGATTCTTTACCTGAACAACCTTATCTTCCGGTATATCAAACATTGTAGTTATTATTTTCTTCTTTTCATCGAAAGAAAATGGACTGTTTGGCGGTACAATCTTATTACTTGTTGCAACATATACATTATCTTTTCCAAACTTATTTACCAGGCTCTGATATGATTTATAATGACCTGCATGGAATGGATGAAATCTTCCAGGATAAATAACTATAAGGTTATTATTAGCTTCAGTAAAATAATGTTTTAAAAAACTCATAATATATTTTCCTGTTTATATTTTTTAACAACATTTGAAACAGAAGCCTTACAACAATCCAACTGTTTAGATATATCTATTTGGCTTATTCCACTTTTATATAAATCAATAATTTTAATTTTATTAATTGGTTTTCTATTTTTTCTAGCCTCTCTAAGAGCCTTTTTGTGTTCATTTGTTTTAATTTTATTTTTTAAACTATTAGATATTTTATTACGAGTATCACTAGAAACAACATGACCTTTAAGACCATCTGATAATTTTTTATAATATTCTGGATTAGATAAAACATTAACCATCGCTTCTTTAGTTTTTTGTGATATTTTATTTCGAACTTCTTCAGTTTTCATTATATCAGAATGTTTAGAATTTCTAATTCCTTTACTTATATTATCTTTAGTTTTTTGACTTCTTTTTCTTCCTGTGTGTGTTTTCTTAGCATTTTCTGATAACCATCCTTTTTTATCATTATCCGACCACATGTGTTTACCTTTATTCCATGGTGTTATCTTTGTTAATCTTGCTTTTAATTTATTAGACATTTCTATTCCATATATTTCTTCCCACGATTTTCCTTTGCGTTTTTTTCTATTAATCTCTGAAGTTATACTATAATCACTACTACCTTTTAAAATATTATATCCTTTATTCGGATTTATAGAATCATAAACATCAATCCAATATATTTCTTTATCAATAACATTATTTATATTACAATATTCAAGTATTTCTCTTTTAAAATTTTCTCTACCATATTTTCTAATATCTTTCTTAATTTTATTACCTGAACCCAAATAATTATCATTATCTTTATTATGTCTACCAATATAAATTAGACCATTTATCAAATTTGTGGTTTTATAAATTATCAAATTATCATCTACCATATCTTCCCATTCCTAAAATTGAGTTTAAAGGGGAAAATTTGCCGGTAAGTTTATAAAGTTGTCCATTATACATAAAAACTATACCTTCACTAGGTACAATATCTTCAATACCACCAATATCATTAAGTCTTTGTAATTCATATGCTAACTTCTTTTTTGCTTCCATATCAGAAGCTGACTCAATTTCCTTTATTTTGTCATTTAATCGCTGTAAAATCTTCTGTGCCGACTCATCTGTATTCGCACTAAGGAAGTTCTGTATGTTCTTTAAAATGACAACTCCTAGCTTCAAAAACAATATTTCTAACGGCCTTATGACCTGCTTATACATAGCCTTAAGTTCAGCACTTTCAAAGTTTTTATACCAGTTAAAAAATTCTTCGTTGTCTACCTGTTTCTTTATCTGCGACATCTTCAATGACTTATCATCTAATGCTAACCTGTTTGATAACTTTTCTAACATATCTTTTGGAATATCATAGTCGAATTCTTTAGTCTTATCTCTAACCATCTTCCTAAATTTACGTTTCTTATAGTCAGCAATTGTATCATTATCATCCATTTTACCTTTAATCTTGTCAACCATAGCTGCAAAATCTGCTATTTGTTGATTGACTTTAGGTATTTTGAACCTAACATTCTCAGGAACTTTAATCTGAAAACGCTTCTGCACATCATTGTTAGTGTCTTTAATGACTTGTGCTAACTGTTTTGCAGGCTCTCTATCTCGACCAACCGGATTGCCTGACTCATCATATTCAACAACTTCATGTGGTATCAACATACTTAGTCCATACGGAATAACATTTTCAGTTGCTGGATACATTACCTCAAATGATATGAACTTCTTACCATTTTGAAATGTTTCATTTAAGGTTTCAGGTGGAAGTTTGGATAGTGCATTCTGTAAATCAGCCATAGCAAATTCAAATGCTTCTTGAATCTTGCCACGACCTTTAAACATATTTGCTATGCCTTTAATATCTAAGGCGTTTTGACCTGCATTTTTGATGTGACTTTTGTTTCTTGCTCCGATTAGTTTACCATCTTTCCAAGAAACCATTATGTTTTGACCATCGGTCTTTTCTTCTTGGACTTTCATTTTACCACGAAGAACATCATTTATCATCTTCTTTATGTTAGCAAATGACAATTCGTTATCCTCAAAAGGGTGAATTAAGTGTCCATAAGCGCCCCCTTCAGTCAACAATTGTTCTTTATGAAAGTAATGTTCTGTAAATCTAATCATAGTTTTTCCTCATTTATATTTATGATTTTAAACATTTAAAATAAAAAAGGGGCTTTTAAAAAAGCCCCTCAGAAAACACATCTTGTCAACTTGGTTCAACATTTCAATTTATTTTTTATCTTT
>Ga0272441_10000693_pt1 | contig 75054 bp, 65 predicted proteins | sample SSMProp6N_FD_193582 | JGI IMG/M metagenome (GOLD analysis project Ga0272441, IMG submission 193582) | Marine sediment archaeal communities from Little Sippewissett salt marsh, Falmouth, MA, United States - SSM-Prop-6N | ecosystem: Environmental > Aquatic > Marine > Wetlands > Sediment ...
GTTTTGAGCCTCTCGCTGTTTGAGAAAATGCCCATTTTAAAGGCCTTTTCTGAAAAATACGTGCCTGTTCAAAACAACCAACGCTGTAAACAGTTGACTTTATTTGATTAACGTTGGGACACTACTGATATCCACAAGTAATATAAATAGTGATGAATTTCAATATATTTATCAGTTGTTACATTAAAACAGTAACCTTTCTTTCCGGTGCCCGTGTTTTTTTGTTTGCCGAAAACTTTGCACTTTGCGCAGGGCGGCAAAGGGAAACCGGCAAGGCCGATAATTTCCAGGGCAGTCCGTATCAGTTTTTGCTGTCCAGCCAGGTCTGTTTCGCGGCATGGTACTCTTCGGCGGCCTGGCGGATTCTTGCCCGGATCGGCAGCTCGTAAGGACAGCGTTTTTCACACTCGCCGCAGTCACTGCAGTCCGGGACCTTTTCGATGAACTTGTCCCACTCCCCGTTAAATATTCTTTCCGGGTCGAAGCGGGTGATGGCCACCCGGGTGTACATAATGGCGGAAATGAGAATTCCCCGGGGACAGGGCTGACAGTAATTGCACATACGGCAGAAACCGCTGCCCAGCTCTTTTTTGATTTTGTCCATCTCTTTCTGCTCGGCAGGGGTTATGTCGGCCGGACCTTCCAGGATCTTCAGGTTTTCTTCCATCTCGCCCACCTTTGAAATGCCGATCAACGGCACAATGTCCGGAAACTGCATCAGGTACTTGAAAGAAAGCACCGGGTTTTCGAGCATGCCGCCGGCCATGGGTTTCATGATGATGACCCCCACATCCAGTTTTTTGGCCAGGGGCAGAATTTCATCTTTTGCCTCGGTGTTGACAAAATTGAGCGCTACCATCACGGTTTCAAAATGGCCGGTCTGAATCGCCTCTTTGGCCACGGTGATCCGATGGGAGGTAATACCGATATGACGGATTTTGCCTTCTGCTTTTGCCTTGAACAGGACATTCATGGGCCCTTCCGGGGAAAGCACTTTTTTCAGGTCTGTTTCGGTACTGACATTGTGAAGCTGGAAAATATCGATATAGTCCGTGTCGAGCTTTTCCAGGCTGGTTTCAAGGTCTTTTGAAACGGTCTCCGGTGTTCTGGAGGTGGTCTTGGTGGCAATAATGACCTGGTCTCTTCTTCCCTTTACAGCTTTGCCGATCCGTTCTTCACTGGTGGTATAGACCCTTGAGGTATCGATAAAGTTGATGCCCCGATTAAGAGAATCCCGGACAATGGCCACGGCTTCTTCTTCCGAGGGTTTCTGAATGGGAATGCCGCCGAAACCGATTTGAGAAACCATCAGTTCCGTTTTTCCAAGCCTGGTTTTTTTCATATCGGGTCTCCATTAAAAATTTGAAAGGAAAATCATTATAGCGTGAAAGCATACCGATTCAACCGGTTTTTTAAGCTGCGGATAATAAATTGACAGCCAAAAATTCATCTGTTAAGCCTGGTAGCTGTTAAAATGCGAAAAACATAGTATAATGTTTCCATATTGAAACTGTATCGGCGAACATCAGCGGATGATAGATTATACCCCCTTTTATCACAGGCTACGGGAACAAAATCTGGACCGGCTGCTTTCCGGGCTGCCGGAAAAAATTGATGCAGCCCTGGACGAAGGCCGTCAGGGACTGATGCCGAAATGGAAAGAAATTATTCAAGCCCTGCCGAAATCCGCCGTGCCGTCCCGAATTGATTTCAACGCGGCGGAAGTGACCATCGGCCGCCCGAAGGATGGCAACGGGGAAACCCGGGAAAATATTTACCGGCTTTTACAGAAACTGAAGCCCTGGAAAAAAGGCCCCTATGATATTTTCGGAGTGAAGGTGGATACGGAGTGGCGTTCCGACTTCAAATGGGACCGGCTTAAGGACCATATCCAGCCGCTAAAAGGAAAAACGGTTCTGGATGTGGGTTGCGGCAATGGCTATCACTGCTGGCGCATGCGGGGGAGCGGTGCGGACATGGTGATCGGTATCGATCCGTTTTTGACCTTTATCGCCCAGTTCGGCGCGGTCAAGTCACTGGTTCCCGATGAACCGGTCTGGGCCCTGCCTCTGGGCATCGAAGCCCTTCCCCGGGAACTCCGGCTGTTTGACACGGTCTTTTCCATGGGGGTGATGTACCACCGCCGTTCGCCCTTTGATCATCTGCTGGAGTTGAAAAGCTGTTTGCGGACCGGCGGCGAACTGGTCCTGGAGACCCTGGTGATTGACGGTCAAAAAGGAGAGGTGCTGGTGCCGGAAGGTCGCTATTCCAAGATGCACAATATCTGGTTCATGCCCAGCTGCCCGACCCTCGCGTCCTGGCTCAAACGGGTCGGGTTTCAAAATATCCGGCTGATCGATGTGACCCGGACCACAACGGACGAGCAGCGGGCAACGGAATGGATGGTGTTTGAGTCGCTGCCCGATTTCCTGAATCCAAATGACCAGAATAAAACCATCGAGGGCTACCCGGCCCCCCAACGCGCGATTTTCCTGGCGGAGAGCCCGTAGTTTTTCCCTTGACAGATGTAACCCTATGGCTTACAATTTAGAGTGTAATACTTGGGGTTACGCTCTGGACTGCAAATTCGGAATACAGCTTAATGATAAAATCATTCAAACACAAAGGATTACAAAACTTTTTTGAAAACGGTATCAAAAAGGGCGTTCAGGCAAAACATGCTGAAAGACTGGCAGACATTCTGGATTTGCTTGACGCAGCCGACAACATTCAGGTTATGAATTTCCCGGGATCAAACCTTCATAAACTTCAGCCGAAAAAAGAAAATCTCTGGGCGGTGAGTGTTTCGGGAAACTGGAGGATTGTTTTTAGGTTTGAAAACGGGGATGCTTATATTGTTGATTACAAGGACTATCATTAACGGGTAGTTGCAAAGGAGAAACAATGAATAAAAGAAAAAGATGTCCGGCGCATCCCGGCAGGATCTTGAAAAATCTTTATTTGAAACCCCTCGATCTATCAAACACAAAGCTTGCTGAAATTCTTGGGGTCTCCCGAAATGCGATTTCAAACATTGTGAATGAACATAAATCCGTAACACCGGAAATGTCCCTTCGCCTTTCAAAGGCTTTTCCAAACACGACACCCGAAAGCTGGCTGACCCTCCAGAAAAATTATGATTTGTGGCAAACAGCTCACAATACCCATGAATGGGAAGAAGTCCAGCCTGCTGAAAAATATATTCAGGCAATTGCCTGAATTGAATCAGGCCGTTTTGGAAGATAAATTAATGTCAAAAGAAATTTTCAGTTTTGAGATCAGGAAACCCATTTATTCTTTTCAGGTTTCCCTGGCAGGCAGCGGACAACTCCGGGTCAAAGAGGTGCAATCCGGAAAAACACAGGAAACTGAAAAGAAAATGTCTGAACCGGAAATGGACTCTTTCTTTTCAGAACTTGAAGGGCTTGGATTTTATTCCTGGCCGCCGAATCTGGACTGCTGCGGTTTGGACGATTCCACCTGGACGGTAATGGCGGATTTTCAGGGAAAGAAAAAAAACTGTTTCGGGGTGTTCGGTTTTGAGCCGGATACCTGGCCGGACCTGGTTAGGCTGGTCGAAAAATATGCCGGAAAAAAAGTCAGGCAAAACGCATAGCCGGCTCGGGTCAGTGAAGATCAGGGCCCTATTCTTTATCTGAGAAAGAACAGGATGGAAAAGGTTCTTGTTGTTTCAAAAAACGAGGAAGCGCGAAAGACCCTGACCGGGGTGCTGGGAGAGCAGTACCGGGTGTTCAGCGAAAACCGGGCAAAAGCCTGGATGGACCGGGTGGTCAAGGACCGCTATGAAATCACCTTTATTGATATCGGCTTCCTTCAGAAAGTAAAAGAGCAAAATGAATACAGAACCTATAAAAAGGTGTTACAGATTTTCAAGAAAGCCTATCCCACGGTATCCATTGTGGTGATGACGCAGCCGGACCAGATTCGCCCGGCGGTGGATATCGTCCGGGCCGGGGCCAACAACTATCTCACTTTTCCGCTGGACGCGGCGGAACTGAAATATGTGGTCGACAGTATTTACGAATCGGATCGTCTGGAATCGGAACTCGACTATTTTCGCAGCAGTTTTTGGCCGAAAGAGAACCTGGATCTGTTCCGGACAAAAAGTCCCTCGATGGCCAAGGTGCTTGAAAAGGTGTCGGCGGTTTCCCAGACCCGGACCACGGTCCTGTTGAACGGTGAAACCGGAACCGGCAAAGGGGTCATGGCAAAACTGATTCATTCCCAGAGCAACCGGCGGGACAACCTGTTTGTCAATGTCCACTGCGGCGCCATTCCGGAAAACCTGGTGGAAAGTGAACTTTTCGGTCATGAAAAAGGGGCGTTTACCGGCGCTACCCAGAGAAACCTCGGCAAGTTCGAGGTGGCCCAGGGCGGAAGTATCTTCCTGGACGAGGTGGGAACCATATCCCCTTCTGTCCAGATCAAGCTGTTGAATGTTTTACAGGAAAGAAATTTTCAGCGGGTCGGCGGCCGGGAAACCATAGATGCCGATGTCCGGATTATCGCGGCTACCAATATCGACCTGAAAAAAATGTGCGATGACGGGCTGCTGAGACGGGACCTGTATTACCGGTTAAATGTTTTTTCCATAGAACTGCCACCGCTGCGGGAGCGGCGCGAGGACATTCCGCTGTTGTCTGAAGTTTTCCTGCAGCGGCTGAACAGCCTTTATCCAAAAGATATTCGGGGAATTCATACTGATGTTCTGGATGCCTTTCAGGGGTATTCCTGGCCCGGCAACATTCGGGAAATGGAGCACCTGATCGAAAGGGCGTACATTCTGGAAAAGAGCCCGGTATTGACCCCGGACAGCTTCCCGGCGGAGATCGCTTCATCGGATCTTACGGTGGCCACCATACCGCTGGATACGGAGATCAGCCTGGCGCAGACCCGAAAAAGAGCCGTTGCCGATATTGAGCAGCGCTATATTCAGGAAACCCTGTCCAGAAACAACGGCCGAATCAACCGAACCGCAGCAGCGGCCGGTATCACGACCCGTCAGCTGAACAAACTGATGAAGAAATATGGCATAAACAAAAACGACTTTAAGCCTTCCCGGGGCAAATAGCGTCCGACCCGGTTTTTTTAAAAAAATAAGAGGAACTTTATATTCTTATTTTTATTAAAAAGAACTAATGGTTCCGTTTATATCCCCCCTTTCTTCTTATTAATATAAATAAAGCTATTCCGGTATGTTAAAATAATTTCCATTTTAAACCCACGGATTTATCCCCAGCCTTTCCTGCTTTCAGAACATTTTCGCTAAAAATTATTCTTAAAAAAAGGAACTAAAAGTTCTTTTTATGCCAAGCTTCGAAGCTGTAAAAAAATATTATAAGTAAAAACAATTATTTATACAGTTTGGCATAAATATTGTCTTAAGGATGTTTAAAAAAACAACTGTATAAAACCGGTATGAAAAAAGTGCTCACCAGAATTCATGGAATAATAACCCCTGCTGAATGGGCCGAGGACGCCTCGGTCAAGGCGGTTTCCATTGCCACCAACGACGAGCAGGAATATTTTGTGAAAAATGTCGGCAAGGGAAAGGCATTTTTACGCATGGCCCAAAAAATTGTTGATGTTGAAGGTCTGGTCACCAGAAACAGAAAAGGGCAGAACCTGATTGAAATTAAAAGCTACCGGATCGTTTAGGCTTTAAAGTGAAAAAGGGCTGGGGGTCCCCTTTTTTATCGCAGGTTACTGTTCACCCCCTAACACTTCATCATAATTTGAAAAGGAGAATGAAATGAAAAGAGCAAGGATGGTTGTTTTTTTTGCTGTGATGTTCCTGTGGGGATTTAGTGCAGGACCGGTTCTGGCAGATTCCCCTGCCGGAGCGGGAGGTTCGGTCCTGATGATGCTGGCCCAGGCAGAGGATCCGGTTGCGGATGAGGAATATGTACCGGAAGAGCTGGAGGAAATGGTGGATCCCGTCATTGAAGAAGAATATGAGCCAGAGCCAGAGCCCGTGCCTGAGCCCGAATATGAATATGAAGAAGAGGAAGAGGGCGAAGAAAAAGACGAATGAGCAAGCCTTAGCAGCATTCGCGGGAGAGACCGGATACATCTCTCCCGCACCAATTAAAATTTTTTGCGGGTTTTGCCCGTAAAAACCCGTTTTTTTGGATTTGTTATGAAAATAGCTGTTGTTTACAACCGGGACAGTCAAAATGTGATCAACCTTTTCGGTCTGCCCAACCGGGAAAAATACGGCAAAGAGGCCATTCACCGGATTGTCCACGGGCTGAAAAAATACCGGCACCAGGTCCGGACGTTTGAAGCGGACAAGGATCTTATCCGCAATCTGGAAAGCTTCATGCCCCGGGTGGTCAAGGGTGAACGGCCGGGCATGGTCTTTAACCTGTCCTATGGTATTCAGGGGCAGGCACGTTATACCCACGTGCCCGGAATCCTGGAAATGGTGGGAATTCCCTATGTGGGATCGGGGCCGCTGGCCCATTCGCTGGCGCTGGACAAGGTGGTCGCCAAAATGATTTTTCTTCAGCATGGTCTGCCGACCCCGGCGTTTACAGTTTTGGCGAGCCGGGAATTTGACCTGCCGGATCTTGCTTTTCCGCTGATTGTGAAACCCAAAAACGAATCGGTCTCCATGGGGATCAAGATCGTCAATAGTGAAGCAGAACTTCGGAATGCGGCAAATCATATATTTGACACATTTCACAACCAGCCGGTTCTGGTGGAGCAGTATATTGAGGGACGGGAAATCAATGTGGGACTGATCGGAAATAATCCACCGGAGGCCATGCTGCCCTGTGAGATCGTTTTCGGGAAAAAGGGTCCGCAGATATATACCATTGAAGACAAAAAAGGGCTTTCCGGGCGGGAGATCCGCTGGCGGTGCCCGGCCCCGATCAGTAAAAAAACGACAGAAAAGGCGAGAGAAATTGCGATCAGAGCCTTCAATGCGCTGGGCTGTTATGATGCGGCCCGGGTGGATATGCGTCTGGACCGTGAGGAGAATATTTATCTTCTCGAAATCAACAGTCTGCCGAGCCTGGGCGAACACGGATCTTATGTTGTTGCCGCGGAAAAAGAAGGGCTGGATTTTCCGGCGCTGGTAAACCGGATGGTCGAGGTGGCCAGTGCCCGTTACTTCGGCACGCCGGTGCCGCCGGTCATGCGCGCCGAGGAAAACCTTTCGGGGAATCAGGTTTTTTCCTTTATCACCCAGCGGCGCGACCTCATGGAAAAACGGCTGGAAGAGTGGTCGCACATATCGAGCAGAACGGCGGATCCGGTTGGAAATTCCATGGCGGTTTCCACCTTGGATAAAAAGCTTCAGGAGCTGAAAATGAAGCCGGTCAAAGACCTGACGGATGCCCGGTCGGTGTGGGCCTGGGAAACAAAGAAGGGATTTGACCATGGAACGCTTTTTATCGGTCATCTGGATGTGCCGCTGGATGCGGACCTTCCGGCGCAGAAATTCCGCAGAGATCCGGAATGGCTTTATGGGGAAGGCCTGGGAATCTCGCGCGCGCCGCTGGTGATGCTGGAATTTATGCTGCGGGCCTTAAAGCAGAGTAAAGTTCTGAACAAACTTCCCATCGGTGTTCTTTACTACCTGGACGAGGGAAGGGACTGCCGGTACAGTGCCGAAATTATCAAGCAGGCGGCCGCGCGGGCGGCAAGGGTTTTTGTGCTGCGGCCCGGAAGCGTGCCGGACAATATTCGGATCCAGCGGCGCGGGCAGCGAAAGTACCGGCTGATCGTAGAAGGAAAATCCCAGAGAATCGGCAAGAACCATAAATCGATTCAGGTGCTCTTATGGACACTCCAGAAGATTGAAAAGCTGGCCGGCCTTTCGTCCAGTAAAAGCAGATTGATGATCGCTGCGGTGGATGTCAAAACAGAGTCCTTTCGCATGGCCGTGCCCCACCGGGTGGTTGTGACCCTCGTTATGAGTTTCCTGGATCCGAAAACAGCGGATGCTGCCGAAGAACAGTTCGATTCTGTTTTGGGTAAAAGGGATCTGCGCTGGACCCTGGAAAAACTGTCCGACCGCCCGCCCATGCGCGAGCGCAGGATCAACATGACCCTGGCGAAAAAGCTTTTTACGGTTGCCGAAGAATGGGAAATCCCCTTAAAACAGGAATCCTCGCTGCTGCCCACGGTGGGCGGACTGGTGCCGGCAAAAGTGCCGGTGGTCTGCGGCATCGGACCGGTGGCCAAAGACCTGTATACGCCGAATGAAGCGGTGAACCGCACCAGCCTGGTCCAGCGGACCCTGCTGATGGCGGCATTTTTGGCGGGCGAGCTCAAAAAATAGGTCGGATAAATATGGCAAAGAAAAACACACGGGACACGGAATTCATTGATCTGGAAAAGGTGATTATTCCCCAGCCGCAGCGGATTGCCGCGTCCGAAAACGGCATGGTTTCCACCGCCCATTACCGCGCGACCGAAGCCGGGGCGCAAATCCTGGCCGAAGGCGGTAATGCCGTCGACGCTGCGGTGGCGGCGGCCTTTGCCCTGGGGGTTTGCGAGCCCCAGGCCTCGGGCCTTGGCGGACAGACCCTGATGCTGATTCATTTGTCTGAATCCGGACGAACCTTTGCGCTGGACGGATCGTCGCATGCGCCGAACCGCGCGCTGAAAGAAATGTTCACGGAAAAAAAGGCCCGGCTGTCGGGCATTCAGGCCACAACGGTCCCGGGCACACCGGCGGCGCTGGGATATGTCCAGAAGACTTACGGCGGGCTGCCGTTCAAAACAGTGCTGGCGCCCGCCATTCATCTGGCCCAAAACGGTTATCAGATTACCCGGCTGCAACAGAAGCTTCAGCGCCGGGAGATCAAGTCTCTTAAAAGGGAAAACGCGGGCGCGTTTTTTTTGAACGGCGGCGAAAAAACCAGTCCGGCCGGCACGATTTTCCGGCAGCCGCTGCTGGCCGAAACGCTTCGGCAGCTGGCGGAGAAAGGAACCGATGATTTTTATGCCGGAGATATCGCGGCAGCAATCATTCGAGACATGGAAAAAAATAACGGGCTGATTCACCGGGACGACCTGGCCCGGATTCCCCAGCCGATTGAACGGGAGGCGGTCTGCAGCCGGTTCGGGAACATGATGGTCCATACCATGCCGCCGCCGGGTTCGGGAAGAACCCTCATCGAAATCCTGAATATTCTGAAAAAATTTCCTGTCCAGGACAGAAATCCGGACACACCGGAAGGCGCCCTGCTGCTGGCGGAAATCATGCGGCGGGCTCAGCTGGACCGCCGGGATCGTCCTTTTGACCCCGATTTTTACCCGCAGGTGCAGGACAGCCGGATGCTGAGCGGTGACTATGCGAAACTGGTTGCCGAACAGGTCAGAAAACGAATCAAAACATCGGGTGAAACGACACATCTTTCCGTGATGGACAAACACGGGAACGTGGTATCCCTGACCCAATCCATTGAACGGGTTTTCGGCGCCAAGCATGTTAACCCGGAGCTGGGCTTTTTATACAACAATTATATGAGCGCTTTTGATTATGAGGATGTTTCTCATCCCTATTATCTCCGGCCCAATGTGGTTCCCTGGGCCAGTGTCGCGCCTACCATTATTTTCAAGGCGAAAAAACCCTGGCTGGCCATTGGGTCGCCGGGCAGCGAACGTATCGTGACCACCATCGCCCAGGTTCTGATCCGGCTGGCCCGGCAGTCTCCCTTTGATGCGGTAGCCGCTCCCAGAATGCACTGTTCCCTGAGCGGAAAGGTGTCCCTGGAAGCGGCGTTCATGCGCAGCGATATTCCCGGATTTTTGGAGCGCTACGGGTTTACCATTGATATTCGGGAACCCATGTCTTTTTATCTGGGCTGTGTTCAGATGGTGCTGCGCGAAAACAACGAATTTATCGGTGTGGCCGATCCGAGACGCGACGGGTCGGCCCGGGGAATATAACATGAAACTGCCCCTGCTGCTTTCCGTTCCCCATACCGGTCTTGAGATACCGGACGAAGTCAAAGAAATCTGTCTGTTAACCGAACAGGAAATCCAGGAGGACAGTGATGAAGAAGCCGATGAAATCTACTTTCCCCTGCAGACGCATGTGGCCGGATTTGTCACAACGCCGGTCGCACGCGCCGTTATCGACATGAACCGGGACATCAAGGACCGAAGAAAAGACGGTATCGTCAAAACCCATACCTGCTGGAACAAAAGAATATATTCGGAACCGCTTTCAAAAAAACAGGTTCGTAAATTAATTGATGAATATTATGTGCCGTATCACGAAAAACTGATGAAACTTTCCGCCGGTGCCGTTCTTGGCGTGGACTGTCATACCATGGCGGCCCTGGGGCCGCCGGTGGGACCGGATCCCTGGAAGCGCAGGCCGTATATCTGTCTCAGTAACGGGGGCGGGACCTGTCCGGAAGAAACCCTGATGACCCTGGCCCTGTATCTTGAAGAGGTGTTCGGTTTTCCGGTGTCGGTCAATAAGCCGTTCAAGGGCGGCTACATCATTAAAAAACACGCGCCGGAACTGCCCTGGATACAGGTTGAGTTTTCCCGGGCCGGCTTCATGGACAACGCCGATAAAAGCAGCCGGTTGTATTCGGCGCTGAAAAGATGGCTCGCCCGGCTTGATGTTGCAACAACCGGATTTGCGAAGCGACGGCATTTGAGAAAACTCCCCGCCTGAATTTGCGGACGGTGGACAACAATTGCAGAATCCACGGAAGGCGGCGGTTTTCGTCCGGGGCTCCGGGGAAAGCGCGGGTGCTCCGACAGACCATGCGCAGGACAGATATGCCCAGCGAAGTTCAGTTTTCGGTACATGAGGTGAGGGGAAAGAAGCAAAAAGTATGACCGGAATGTAACAGGAAAAATGCTGGTAAAATACGGAAAAGCGTTGGTTGCGATCCGCATGGTGAAACTGTGGCGCTATGCCTGTAACAACAGGATCCGGGTTTTACCGGAAAAACACACACGAAAAAATAAACCGGCAACAGCATTAAGGATGAAATTAAAATGGCAAGTTTAAGAGATCCAAAAAAAGCGGTACTTGATATTTCCGAAGGCATGCTTTGTCTGACGTCCGGCGGCCTGTGGGGAAATTCAACGGCAAAGCTGAAAGAACTGGAGAGGGGACTGATCAGCAAGCAGAACAGGCTGCTCGCAGAGTTTCCCTGCGGTCTGGAGACCGGAGATTTAGATGAAGCGGATGTCAGGATCCAACGGGTTGAACGAGCCCTCGGTATTCTTCATGAATATTTCAAAAAGCATCGCATTCACTGACGGTTGTCAACAAAAGCACAAAGGCGTTTTTGTTTGCTGAAAACGGTTCGATATTAAAAAAGAAGGGAACTTCCGGAAATGGGTAAAAAAAAGATCTGTGACCTGCACGATGCCATCATCGGGCTCTGTTTTAAACAGGAAGAACTTTTAGTCGCGGGAAAAATCCGCACCAAAACATTTAAAAACAATTTTAAAAAGATTCTGGGCCTGGCGCGGGAAGCCAAAAAAGCGGGACAAGCCATGGAAAATCGAATGGTACTGTCCCGTGAGCTTTTCAAGGTCTATGCCGCAGAGATGGGCTTTGACATAAAAAGAAAAAAAAGGACGCTGCATTAAGGCTCTCCGGCTTAGCGGATATCGGCCGGAAGAGGACAATTGTATCGTAATGGATGGATAAAATGTTTGGCAGATACAGTATTCCGCTGCGGGTGGAAGCAGACCATATTCTGGTGACGGCCGAAAAGAAGAACGGTTACGTCGTGTATCGGAGAAAGTGCAGGGAAGAACAGAAGGAAAAGGTCCTTCTGGCAAAAAACACCGAGATCCTCATCAATCCGGTTGAACCGATCAATAAACCGAAAGAGATTACCAATTACCTGCTCATTCACCTGGATACACCGGTTGTGGTGGAGCCGGAAAGCACGCACAAAATATACCTGACATTTCCGGTGGCGGTCGGTGTTTTTATCAAGCGCAACAGGGATTATGATATTCTGGATATCTTTACCCTGGCCTCTCAAAAATACACTCTTTACGGTAATCCGCAGCGGGGCGTTATCTGTCGCTACTGGAAAAGCACCGTACACACCGACCCTCCGGAGATTAAGTCCTATCAGCTGGGTTTAATGGCCCTTTCCGTAAAGAATGCCACTGAAAAATGGATAACTGTGACACGAGCGGTATTCAATGCCTACGGCATGAAAATTCATTACAGCGACCGTCTGGTCTCCATGAAGGCGTCGATGAAGGTCTTCGGAGAAAATCATGCCGAGACCCAGTTTTCATCTTCAGCCTTTCAAAAAGACATGAAAAAATCCCTCGAACTTTACACGGTCAGAAAGCTTTCGATTCTGTCGACCACCTATACCATGATGGAAGGTCTATGATGCTTGATAAAATCGTCTATGACAATATAACCGTCCTGAATCTTCTGGTTATTCTGGGGGTTTTTGTTTTCGCGATTGTTGCTTCCCGCATGATCGCTTTTTACATCAGGCGAACCCTGAAGGAAAAGATCCATGAGGATACCCGTGAGGTCACCATTAAAATCATTACCTATAGCCTTGTTTCTGCAGCTGTTCTTTACGGACTGATAAAGCTGAATATTAACCTGTCCGGCCTGCTGGTTGCGGGCGGTGTTGCCGGTGTGATCCTGGGATTTGCCAGTCAAAGTATCATCAGCAACCTGATTTCCGGTATTTTCCTGATTGTTGAACGGCCGATAAAAATCGGTGATCAGGTGAACATTGATATTCATGCCGGCTATGTTGAAGATATCCGGATCATCTCCACCACCATCAGGACGTATGACGGCCTTTATGTCCGGATTCCCAATCAGAATGTTTTTACTTCAAGCATTATCAACTATGTCAACCATATTGTCAGACGGTTTGAATATGTTGTCGGCATCCGGTACAGTGATGATGGCGACAAGGCGCTTGAGATAATTCAAAAGGTCATCGCCGACCATCCATTTGCGCTGAAAAATCCAGAGCCCCAGGTGTTTGTGGATAGCCTTGGCGACAATGCCGTTAATATTCTGGTCCGGATCTGGTCCCCGATCGGTGAATGGTATTCCGTCAAGCGCGAGCTGCTGCTCGAGATCAAAAAGAAACTCGAGTCCGAAGGAATTGAAATCGCTTTTCCCCAGCGGGTTGTCTGGTTCGGAGACAAACAGGAACCGGCCTGCCGTTAAAATAAAACAAGAATATATGGCAACGGTTCTATCTTCTCCTTGAAATTAAAGACGGTTTTGTTTTATATATTTATATAAATCATTTTTAAACGGTGGTTTGATGCAGACAGTTTTCAAAACAGTGGGTACCGTTGTTCTGGTATGGGCTGTTATTGCTGTGGTAAATCCATGTTGCCGGTCAGATGTTTTTGCCCAGTCGGCGGTTGCAAAAAAAGTGTCTCCGGTCAAACAGGCCGAGATGACGGGTTATTGGCATAGCCGAATAGATGCGGTGCTGAACATAAAGCTTTGGCGGGTGGGAGAACATGTGGTCACGGTCAAGGCGACCATGGCTTCACTGCTGGTTGTTTTACTGGGGATCCTGCTTTCCAAGTATTTGAGCTGGCTTATCGGCAGCCGTTTTTTGAAGCGGACCAATCTGGATGAAAACGGCATATCCATTACCCAGAAGGCTATCTTTTATTTTCTGCTGCTGTCGGTTTTTGTCTTTGCTTTTCGTCTTCTGAGGATTCCGCTGACCGCTTTTGCCTTTATGGGCGGCGCCCTGGCCATTGGGCTGGGCTTCGGCGCCCAGACCATTCTCAGCAATTTTATCAGCGGGTTTATCATTATGGCCGAACGGCCGATCCGGATCGGCGACCTGATCGAAATTGACGCAACCTTTGCCACGGTGGAAGAAATCGGTTTTCGCTGTACCCGGATTCGAACCGCGGACAATGTGCATATTCTGGTTCCCAACAGCAAGTTTCTGGATCAGAACATTGTCAACTGGACCCTTTCCGACAAGCAGATCCGGGCCAAGGTCAGTGTGGGGGTGATTTACGGATCGCCGGTGCAGACGGTCAAACGGCTGCTGCTGAAAACTGCAGCCGGTCATCCGGATGTCCGGAAAGATCCGGAACCCTATGTGCGATTCACTGAGTTCGGCGACAACGCGTTGATCTTTGATCTCTATTTCTGGGTCAGCATGGTCAACCTTTACGAACGGAAACGGATTTCCAGTGAAATTCGCTTTCACATCGATGAACTCTTTCGTGAGGCCGGTATTGTAATTGCTTTTCCGCAGCGGGATGTTCATCTGGATACGCTGAAACCGCTTGATGTTCGAATTGTAAAACCGCCGGAAGAAAGAGAAAAATAAAGCCCTCATAAATAAAGGCTCCGGTCCCTGAATCCGGCGGTGTTTCTTCAGGATGCGGTCCAGGAGAGCTTCCCGGGAGTTGTCAGGAAAATGAAAAACAGTTTGAAAAGTAATAGCGGCCGAAAAAACTGAAAATAACAAAAGGTGTCCGGAATGCTGAAACCCGTTTTTTCAAAGACATTAAAAGGCATTAAAGGGCTGGATATTTTCGACATATTTCAGAGAGATGCGTCCAGGAAACTCGGCAAGGCTCCCGGAACGCTGATTCATATCGGTGAGAAACTTCTGGAACAACCGTCGATGACGGTTATGGATTATGATGCTGACAGTTGGCGTGAAAAAAAACTTCCGGCGGTTGAAGACTGTTTTCCCTTCAGGGACACCGCAACGACGACCTGGATCAATATCAACGGTCTTCACGATACGGACCTGATTCATAAAATCGGAACCCATTTCAACCTTCACCCGCTGGTTCTGGAGGATATTGTCCATACCGGTCAGCGGCCGAAAATGGAGGATTTCGATGATTATCTTTTCATTGTTTTGAAAATGCTCTATCATTGCAAGGATACCCGGGAAGTCAGGGCCGAACAGGTCAGCCTGATCCTGGGAAAAAACTTTGTGCTTTCCTTTCAGGAATCGGAGGGGGATGTTTTTGATCCGGTCCGGGAGCGGATCCGCAAAAGCCGGGGGCGGATTCGAAAACAGGGAAGTGACTATCTGTTGTACAGTCTGATGGATGCTGTGGTGGATAATTATTTTGTGGTCCTGGAAAAGATCGGTGGAAAAACCGAAGCTCTGGAAGAACTACTGATGACGGATCCGAGACCGGAAGCGCTTGCGGCCATTCACAGCCTGCGCAGCGAAACGATTTTTCTCCGGCGCTCGGTCTGGCCGCTGCGCGATGTGATTATTGGCCTTGAAAAAGGCGAACCGGGCCTGATTTCGGAACCGGTGACCCTTTATTTTCGGGATGTGTACGACCATACGATCCAGGTTGCTGAAACCATTGAAACCTGCCGGGACCTGGTTTCCGGCATGCATGACATGTATCTGTCGGTTGTGAGCAACCGGATGAATGAAATTATGAAAGTGCTGACCATTATCGCCACCATATTTATTCCATTGACCTTTATTGCGGGGATTTACGGTATGAATTTCAAATATATGCCTGAGCTTGAATGGAGATGGAGCTATCCCGCCATATGGATCACTATTGTTTTTGTGGCCGGGGTTATGGTATTCTATTTTAGAAAAAAGAGATGGCTGTAGCAAACGCTTTAATTCAGCGGATAAACAGAGACATTAAGCAAATTACCCACAAAAGAAACGGAAATCGTTTCCGGAGACAGCAATCGGCTGTTTCGGAAAACCCCACAGGTAAAAACGCTCCCTTTTGGAAAACGGCGGCGGTTACTGTCCTCATGATTCCATCCCACGGCGTATTGTCCTCTGATACTTTTGACCCCGGGTTTGTTGCGGGGGAAATGGGTCGTATCTGTTCCCGGCCCGTGGGGGCTTTGTTTTCAAAATGCAAGATAATCATTTAACAAGGATAAAAAATGCTTATTTTAGTGATCGTGGTGTGCCTGACCATATTTGTTTCGGCGCAGTGTTCCCTGTATGAAGCCACCCTGTATTCAACCCGGATGGGAGCACTGGAGGCGTCCAAAACAAAAAAACGGTTTAGACGGCTTTCCCTGCGGATGATCAATATGAAGCGCAAGGTGTCCGAACCCATCGCGGCGATCCTGATATTAAATACCCTGGCCAATACGGCCGGCGCCACCCTGGCCGGCATGTACGCGCACAGCGTTCTGGGAGCGGGCTTGGTGCCGCTGTTTTCCGTCCTGTTTACCATTGCCATTCTGTTTTTCGCGGAAATCATGCCCAAGACCCTTGGGGTAGCATACTGGCGAAACCTGTGGCCGTTTATTGTCTGGCCGATTACATTGATTCAATATGCCCTTTACCCGTTTATCGTGGTGACGCAAAAGATTTCAGCGAGTTTGACAAAGGGAAGAACAGCGCCCTTCATTACCGAGGAGGAAATCCTCGGGGTTGTCAAACTGGGCGCCAAGGAGGGCGAGATTTCCCAGCTGGAAAGCCAGATGGTCCAAAACATCATCAGCCTGGAGGATAAAACCATTCGGGAAATCATGACCCCACGGACAGTCATTTTTTCTTTGCCCGCCAATCTTCCGGTCAAGGAGGCCTATGAAGTTGCCGCGCAAAAAGGGTTTTCCCGGATTCCGGTGTATGATGAAGACCGGGAAAGCATCTGCGGATATGTCATGATCCATGATCTGGGCTCTGAAAAGAGTTTTCGGGACCCGGAGAAGATCCTTGGGGACATTATGAAACCCATTGTCTTTGTTAAAGAGGAAGAAGACTGTCTTGCCGCGTTGACCGTTTTCTTGAAAAAACGGCGGCATATTGCGATTGTCAATGATACCTATGACGGGGTTGCGGGCCTGGTGACCCTTGAAGACCTGCTGGAGACGGTTCTCGGTGCTGAAATTGTTGATGAAATGGATAAAAACATCGATATGCAGAAGGTTGCTTTGAAAAGGAAAAAAAACAACCAGTAAAAACCTTCGGCAAACAATGAAATGGGTGATTAAAAACACACCGGATTGTTCGCTGGACAAAACAGATTTTTTATCACAGGAGGAAAAAATGTTTGTGCGACACATGAAACTGCTGATTTCAGGACTGGTTCTTCTCAGCCTGACCACTACCGGCTGTGTTTATAATCGGTATCTGACCAATACCGAGCGCTCGGCAACGGAGCAGCTGCTGATTTCAGAATCCATGCATGATGCGGTTGCCCGGCTTGAAATCCCTGCGGTGGCGGGCATCCGGACCGCTATTGAGATCGTTTCGGTTTCAACCGAGGACGAAGCATACCTGCGCAGCCTGATCGAGCAAAAACTGCGCCGGGCCGGCGCCGTCATTGTGTCCGGCAAAACGGCCCAGGCGGTTTATGTGGTCCAGGCGGGAGCCATTGGCACTATTTCCCGGGAAGCCACCTTCGGTATTCCGTCTGTTCCCCTGGGGCCGGGACTGGCGACCCCGTCGCTGCCGTTTTTCCGGATATTAAAACAGCATGGTTATACCCGGCTCAGGCTGGCGGGGTATGATCAGGCGACCGGCAAAAGTCTTTTTGCCGGGGAACCGGTGACCGCGCAGCGGAATTTTGATGTATACGGACTCTTTTTTATGGTCATCCGTCAGAATGAGATTTATCCGGGCAATGAAATCCAGGTAACGATCGACTGATCATTTTGCTGGATAAAACCATGACGGTGAAAACAGCTTCCCAATTCCCGATAACCGTTATGTTTTCAGGGACAAAGATCTGTTGGCCGGTCTGAACGGTCCGGCCTCCTTTCCGCCGGGAGTCAAAGACTGAATGCAAAACTGTAAAATCGTTTATTCGTAAAAAACCGGCTGGCCCATTTCCGCGAAAGAGAAGTTGTTCATGACGTGATGGCCGTTATAGTCCAGCACCCGCAAATCGTCGGTCTGCTTGAGATCGTTCATAACGATAGGAAAATGCAGACCGTACCTCTCCTTGATTTTTTCGATGGAAACGTCATAGGCAATGAACTTGGTGATTCCCTTTGCCTTCAGTTTGTCGACAAAGGCATCTGCGGTAAAAGCATCATAAGTGGTGAGAATCAGAATGGGGCCGGAGCCCGTCATAATAATACCCGCCTTCATTTTTACCTCCTTTCATCAGACATAAAAAAGAGACCGGTTCTACCTAATATATAGAATATAAAAGGGGGAATACAAGAGGGGTAAAGGAGATATCCTTCCAGGGGTAATTTAAAAAGCTAAAGTTCAAATGACAGGTAAATGACAAATTACCAGGTCCGCATGACAAGTGAAGGTCAAAGTTCAAATTAAAAATGACAAATGAAATCGAAAAACACCAAAATCAAAAGCATATATTTCTGGGTCTTGTTCTTTTTGGGATTGATTTGATTTCCGGCTTTTGAGAATTCACTCTGCTCAGCTGTTCACCACATCTATAGTACCGAACTCTCCGTCGTACCCTTCGGTCACCCTGACCTGCCCGCAGCGCATTCGGCCAAGACAGGCGGCCAGTGTTTCAAATCCTTCGGTTTCAAGGTCGGCCGCCGGACATTTCCTGAGAAGGTAAAGTTCGCTGCCAAAGGTTTCCAGCAGTTCCATGTAGGCGGTGGTTACTTTCTTGGTGTTGACCCCGCAGCCGTAGATTCCGGCAAGGATCTCCGCCAGCGGAATGATGCTTTCAAAGCCGAACCGGTTCTCCGGTGCAAAACCGAGTTTTCGGTCTGCCAGGGCATTGACCCGGTGCAGGACCCCGACGGTTAGCTTTTTGCCGCAGACCGGGCAGCGGCCGTCATGGGCCAGGGTCTGTTCCGGAGGCATGCGCTGTCCGCAGCCGCGGTGTCCATCCAGATAGTATTTTCCCTCCTGGGGAAAAAATTCCAGGGTGCCGGCGAAGCCTTTCGGGTCCTTGTTCTTGAGTGCGGTCATCATGTCAAAATAGGAAAAACCGCAGGTGAAACGGTTGGCTTCACGTGCCAGTTTTGCCGGGGAATGGGCATCGGAGTTTGACACCAGGACAAACCGGTCAAGATCCGACAGCATCCAGTTCATGGGCGGATCGGAAGACAGGCCGGTTTCCAGGGCGAAAATGTGAGGCGTCAGGTCTTCAAAACATTCTTCAATGCTGTCAAAACCGCTGGAAGCGCCGAGCACCGAAAAATGAGGGGTCCAGATGTGGGCCGGAATCAGCACATTGTCTTCCGAGGCATCCAGGGCCACTTGCAGCAGGTCCCTGGCCTGCATCCCAATGATGGGCCTGCCGTCGGACTTGATGTTTCCGATGCGGCCCAGGGCTTTGTTAAACCTGGCGGCAACGGCCAGGTCCGGGGAATAGACCAGGTTGTGTACTTTCCGGACTTTATCGTTTTTTTTGTAAATATTGCTGATTTCGACGCTGAGCATGAAGCGGACCGGATTTTTACAGGATTGCGGCACTTCTTTGTCTATTTCCCGGCAATATTTTTTTCTGAGTCTGAACAAACCCGGTTCGGCCGGCGCCAGTTTTTTTTTAATTTCAGAGAACCAGAGCGGATGGGTAAAATCCCCGGTCCCGATTACGGAAATTCCCTTGAGCTGAGCCCATTTGTAAAGATTTTCAATATCCATCTTTTTGCTGGTGGCGCGGGACAGGTAGGTGTGAATGTGAAGGTCTGCGATAAATTCCATTCCGGGCGGTCCGAAGAAATAAAACTTTATTCCTTTAAAAAATTAAAAAACCACCTTACCACAGTCCCGGTATTTTGACACAGGCTTTTTCGGGCGCCTGGTTTGGGCCTGTGATTTTAAGGCATGACCGATTGTGCTTGAGTGCCCGGGTAATATAGAATTGACAATAAATCGAATTAAATGCATCATAAAAAGGTAAATACGACAACAAACAGCAAATACAGTTAAACATGTATCAACACCTTTTTGGCCCGGTTCCTTCCCGGCGACTGGGAATGTCCCTTGGGATTGACCTGGTTCCCCACAAAGTATGCACACTGAACTGCATTTACTGCGAGTGCGGCAGGACAACAGACCTGACCCTGGAGAGAAAAGAGTACGTTTCTTACGATGCGGTGACGAAAGAGCTGAACCATTATTTGCGCAACCACCCGGCACCGGACTATATTACTTTTTCCGGGGCCGGAGAACCGACGCTCAACGCCGGCATCGGCCGGGTCCTCGAATATATTAAAGGGCATCATGCCGGCATCCCTGTGGCCGTATTAACCAACGGGACACTGCTTTGGCAGGAAGCCGTCAGGGCGGAATTGCTGACGGCCGACCTGGTGCTGCCGTCGCTGGATGCCGCAACGAACAATGTGTTTCAAAGCATAAATCGGCCGGTTCATGGCCTTGACGCTGAACAAATTATTGCAGGACTTGAAACATTCCGACAGAGATATTCAGGAAAAATATGGCTGGAGGTTTTTATTGCGCCGGGGGTAAATGACGGTGAAACGGAACTGGCACGGCTAAAAACAGCCATCCAGCGGATTCAGCCGGACCTGGTTCAGCTGAATACGCTGGACCGGCCGGGGACGATTGATAATCTTCAGGCCGCGTCTGGAGAAGCACTGGAAAGAATTATTGACTTCTGGGGCCTGAATAATGTAATTATTATTGCTTCCGCTCCGGACCGCAAAGCGTGTCAGGCCTTTCGTTCCGATATTGAAACCGCCATTTTGGAAACCATATCCAGAAGGCCCTGTACGCTGGAAGACCTTTCCGGAATTCTCGGTCTGCACATCAATGAAATAAACAAATATCTGGCTGTACTGGAGTCGGAAAATAAAATAAGTTCGGTTATGCAGCAGCGGGGTATGTTTTATAAAACGACTTCCGCCTGAAAAACGAACCTGTCCAGCGATTAATTCAGATCAAGAAAGAAGGAGAATAAGATGAAAGATCCGCTGACCCCCTATGGTAACCGTCCGATGGTAACGCCGATTGTCAATGCGGTAAATTATGAATACGAGTCTTTTGAGGTTTTACGGCAGATCACCGACGGTGAAGTGGACGGATACACCTACCACCGTGATGATAATCCCACGGTCCGCAATGTTGAAAAAACAATGGCGAAACTGGAAGGTGCGGAAGACGCTGTTATCTGTACGACCGGTATGGCGGCCTGTACCATGGTTTTTTTGACCTATCTGAGTGCCGGGGACAATTTGATTATTTTTCATGATGTCTACGGTGCCAACTACAAGGTCTCGCTCATCCTGGAAAAGATGGGCGTCGAGGTAACCTGGCTGGATGCTGTCGACAGCCATAAAATTGAAAAACATGTCAAAAAGAATACCCGCATGATTTTTTTGGAAACACCGACCAATCCGCTTTGCAAGGTCATCGATATTGCGGCAACGGCAAAAATCGCAAAAAAGTCAAATATTATGCTGGTGGTGGACAATACCTTTTCGACCCCCTACCATCAGCAGCCGCTTTCTCTCGGGGCAGATCTTGTCATTCACAGCGCCACCAAGGGACTTGGCGGCCACAATGATCTCATGGCCGGGGTGATTGCCTGTCCGAACAAGGCCGCCTATGATGATCTCTGGTTTACCCGGCAGGCCATCGGCACGACACTGGACGCCTATTCGGCATCTTTGCTGGAACGGGGGCTGAAGACTTTTACCCTGCGGGCGGAAAAGATGGCGGTCAATGCACGGGCGATTGCGGAAGCGCTGAACGGTCATCCCAAAATCAGCCGGCTGAGCTACCCGGGACTTGAAAGCGATCCCGGGCATACGGTGGCCGAAAAACAGATGCGAAAAGGCTTTGGCGGACTGATGGCCTTTGATGTGGGAGACTGTATCGAAGATGCCATGGCGTTTATCAGCAACCTGGATCTTGTTTATCATGCGGTCAGTCTGGGCGCAACGGAATCCATGATTTGTATTCCTTTCCTGACCACCATGCTTTATCTTCCGGAAGAACGGCGGCTGATTTTCGGGGTCAACAAAAACACCGTTCGGCTGTCCGCCGGAATCGAAGATTCTGAAGATCTGATCCGGGATCTCAAACAGGCCTTGAACCGGCTGTAAAAAAGTTTATCTTTTTGAAGCGTGTTTTCATAAATATTGCTGCTGCCCTTCGCCAACAAAGGCTGATGCAATGCCTTTGGTTGTCTGTTTTTGCTTTTATATCATTTTTAACGAAAAAGAGCGAATTGGCTGCCGGAAAAATCGTGATAATGATAGCCAGACCTTTGGCGGTGACCGGGTTTTTTTGAGCAGGGAAAAATATTTTTATATTCTTTGTTTACAAAATAATTTTCAAATGTTATTAAAAAGCATCAAGACCAACACTCAGTGAACCGTACATGTGCAAGGAACAGGACAGAAGGCAGCATGAGCGTATTTTGATTCAGGCCAGGGCTTCGGTAGAAGCAGCGGAACTGGCCAATGACGGCTTATTGATGGACTTCAGCGCCAGAGGTTTGGGTCTTTTAATGGATCACCATACACTGCCTGATATCGGTCAGAAACTTTGTTTGAATCTTGAAACCGGATCCCGGCCAACGGCTGCCGAAGGTATCATTAAATGGGTGCGAAAGCTTAAAGAGGGCAAGCTGTTTGATTATGCGGTCGGGATAGAACTGGTTGACCTTGATGACCACGGATACGGTACACTGCTGCGGCACGCGCAATCCTGAACATTACTCACCGTATAACATTTTTTCATAAAATTATAATTGCCGGAAAACCGGCCGGATTAAATACGGCAGACGGTTTGGTATGCACTGTCCGGCAGTTGCGTAATGTCTTGGATCGGGTAAAAGATTTCATTGCCCAGACAGGCGATCTTTTGAATTTTTTTTTGCAGAAGCCTGCGGGCCTTAATGAGGGCCTCGGCCGCATTGGTGTACTTTCCGGTCTGTATTTCAAAAAGGGATTCTGTGATCCGGTGCAGGTTCCGGCTGAGCGGACAAACAGTTTCAGCGACACTGCTGAAGGTGATAATGCCGGCGCGGTTTCTATCTGAACAGAAAATGTGTTTTCCGATTTACTCAAATTTCAAATGCACAATTTTGGTCATCCGCCGCAGGATGGGAAAAAGGGTGAACATGATCCGGTTTTTCAGGGAGAAAAGATTTCGACCCCTTTCAATTACCGGCTGTTCGCCGACCAGGCGAATACCCTGTTCCCAGGTTTCAAATGTCCGGCTGTTTTTGATCCCCCACCGAAGCAGATTCACCGCTTTTTTGTCGAGAGGGTCTTTGGACTTGATATAGGCGCACATGGTAATAAAGAACGGATGAAAAACTTCGACAAAAAAATCGGCATTTTTGAAGTTTTGCCGAATGATGGAAACCACTTTTCTGTTTTCCGTTTCGGTTAGGTAAAAGGACAACCCTTCCATCAATATCAGCGGTGCTTTGTCCTGGGGAATTGCTTTTGCCCAGGATGGATCTAGGACAGATGTTGAAAGCAAGCGGTGGCGGTTCGTTTCGGTGAAAAATCTTTTGCGGATCTCGATAGTTTCGGGAAGGTCCAGGTCAAACCAGGTCAGTTTTCCGTTGTCCACCCGAGGGAAGCGGGTGTCCAGGCCGCAGCCGAGATTGATCACGGTTCCGTCCGGAAGATCTTTCAGATATCCGGATACCGCTTCATCGAAAATCAGAGTCCGCAGGCAGGCCCCTTTCTGACTGATGGGAAAAAGTTTCGTGTTGTCCACATCATAGTCGAGAGCATTGATGATCTCGACCGACTTGGGGTCCCGAATAATGCCGTCTTCTTTTCGGGTTTCCACGTACCTTGATATCAGCGGATAAAGGAGTGTTTCCGCCACATTTTCCAGGGGCCGGGTGGATACGGGTTTGGCGTCCGACATGATGGTCTCCTTTTATGGGTTTGCAAAAACATTCATGAACATATCGGCTATTTCTGGCACATTTTCCAAAAAATTATAATTGCGGATGTATTTTAATGCCGGATACAGTCCAATCAATCGCGCCGGCCGGTTGGCCAAAAGATCCGGCGCCGAAGCAGCGTTCATTGCTCATACTGACATGCATGATCTTTCCGTGTCCGATACAGCGGCGATGTCTTTTGCGAACCAATCGGTGCGGAAAGGGCAAAAGAAAGCAATTTTGCCGGCTTGAATATGAATTCACGTTCAGACACCCCTAAATAAAAAACCGGCTTTTTGATCGATCAGACGGATTATGCCGCAAGAATAAATTTTTTAATCAACCGTTCGATAGCCTTACCGGCCTCTATCTTTTGATAACCGATATCCTCCCCGCTGAAAGCGCTGAAAAAAAGGCCGTAAATGACCCGTTCAATAGCCCCGCACAAAATCTGACGCATCAAGCCGGGAGACAGAGTTCGGTCAAAGAGGCCTTTTTGCTGGCCGTCGGCAATAATATGGTCCATGGTTCGAATCAGTCTGCGGTTTTCTTCCATAATGGTTTGCCGTTTTTCCTGAAGATCCGGTTCTCTGATCATGACCAGGTGTGGCAGCCCTTCATTCAGAATCCTTACCAGGTAGAGATTATCTTTCCGCCGGATTAACAGGGTTTCAAAATTATGAAAAACCGTGTAGATCTTTTGGACCGGGTCATTTTCCGATTCAAGGGCAGTGGTGTTCAGCCGGTTGATCTGTTGGAGAAAGTCGATAATAATGGACAACAGCACATCCAGCTTGTTTTTGAAGTAGGAATAGGTGAGGCCGGTGGAAATCCCGGCGCCTTCGGCGATTTCCGCCATGGTGGCATACGGGAAGCCTTTTTCAGCAAAGATTCGGGAGGCGGATATCAGTATTTTCTGTTTTTTGCTGTCCGGAGACATGGTTTTTTGCTAAATTGAATATGAATTCATTTTCAGAAAATAGCTTCTTTTTTGCTTTCTGTCAAGTGAAATCAGAGCGGTACCCCTGCGGGGGAAAACGGCGCTTTTAGAATGGTTCTGGGACAAAATCCTTTTTTAACTTGGAATCCCCTGTTATATATAAATATGAATAGGTGTGTCGGAAACAAGCCGTTAATATGTGTTTGAGGAGACGTTCATGATTTCAAACGAGAAAATCGTCAACGAACTGGTGGAAAAGGTTACCAGTAATGTTATTGGGGATATCAAACAGAGTATCAACAAGATTATAGAGGACGGCATTACCGACAACCTGTCAAAAATGATGCTCGAAGGAGAATTTTACAAGACCATTAACAACGAGCTGCAGAAAGGGCTGACCGATATTTATAAAGAGATTACTTCCGCCAACCAGGAGGCCGGGCCGGGTGTGAGGGTGGACAAAAAAGAAACCGAGCAGCTTTTTTCAGAGGCCTCCGAACAGCTGGACGCCATTGTCCAGACCACGGAAAAAGCAACAGTCGATATCATGGAAGTCATTGAAAAGCAGATGGACCTTCAGGGCAAGGTGGGACAACAGCTCAAGACGCTGAAGGACATGGGCGTGGACAGTGAAACAGCGGAAAGCCTGATCAAATCCAATGCGGAACTGAACAGTGACCTCATGGAGCTGATGACCCTGCTCAGCTTCCAGGACCTCACCGGCCAGCGGATCAAGCGTATCATTCACGCGCTCAAGCAGGTGCAGACCACAGTGTTTGAGCTCTTTATGTCTACCGGTCTCAAGATCAAGGCCAGGGAGAGTGAACCGGAAAAAGCCATCGATGAAATCGAAACGGAAACCCGGAAACGCATGTCGGAACTCAAAGGGCCCCAGACCAGGGTCAGCCAGGCGGATGTGGATGATCTGCTGGCGGAGCTTTTTGACTGACCGGTAAAACCGTCAAGAATCAATAGAAAAAGCCCCGGCATTTGCCGGGGCTTTTTGCTGACAGCATGTCATGTTTACCGGTTGCTACCGTTTTGTGCCGGAAACAATCGGATAGGCATAGCCGTAACCGTTGTCCGTGTCTGCGGTAAAGGTGTTGTTGTCCAGGTCGATAAAGGTGGCCGGATCGGTCATGGTGAGTTCGCCGGTGTTTTCCGTGTACATGAACTGTTCGCCCATTCCCTCCGCCCAGTAAATCTTAAACGGCACCTCCTGGTCCTGTTCATTTTTGGAGATCCCGTCAACCATGCAGGGAAAAAAGTTGCTGTCCCTCAGGGTTGGATTGGACAGGGTCCATTCATAGGTGCTTTCGTCCGCATAAACCACGTCCCAGGTGCCTTCCCACACCTCACAGTCGTTGTCTCTTTCTTCCTCCTCTGTTTCCGGAAACCCGAGCGCGAACTTCTGGACCCGGCAGTTCTTGGCGTCCACCAGGTAAACATTGCCCCGGGAATCGATACTCGCGCCCATGGGCCCGTCCATTTTTCCGGCGGTTTTACCCAGTTTTCCCCAGGTCTTGAGGTGGGTCCCGTCTGCGCTGAACTTCTGCATCCGGTTGCGCTGGGTATCACAGACATAAACATTGTCCCGGTCATCAACGGCAATGCCGCCCGGTCCGTTAAATTCGCCGTCATCCGAGCCCCTGGTTCCCCAGGCCGAGACAAAAGCACCGTCGGGATCAAATTTCTGGACCCGGTGGTTAAAGGTGTCGGCGACAAAAACATAACCGGAATTTCCGGTTGCAACGGCAAACGGGTGATTAAAGGCACCTTCCGTATCCCCGGCAGATCCCCAGCCGGCAAGCCAGGTGCCCTCCGAATTGAATTTCTGAATGCGGTTGTTCAGGGTGTCGGCCACATAAACATTATCGAAAGTATCGATGGCAATCCCCACGGGATAGTTGAATTGGCCGGTGCTGTTTCCTTCAGATCCCCAGCTGCGGATAAAGGTGCCGTTGTCATCAAAGACCAGCACCCGGTCGTTGATGCAGTCGGTCACATAAAGATCGGAAGCACTGTCAACGGCAATCCCGGCCGGGCGGAACAGATCGTCGTTATCGCTTTCCGGCGGATAGTGCCACTGTTTGATCATGTTGCCATCCGTATCATATTTTTGAATTACAGACTGCCAGATGTCCGCCACATAGACATTGTCATTTGCGTCCGTGGCCACCGCCGCCGGTTCGGCAAAGAAGTAGCCGTCGGTTTCCGAATCCGTGCGCCAGTCCACGGCCACGTAGGTCAGGAACAGGGCACAGGAAAAAAGCATCAGCAGCATGAGCAAGCCCAAAACCAGGAAATTTTTTTTCCAAGGGAAAGATTTTCGGTGCGGCATGTGATCCTCCTGAATAAATGGATTTAGGGGATAATATTATCATTCCCTTTAATTAAACAAAGCGGTCATCGCCTCGGCCCAGGCCTCGACCAGGGCGCTGTTGACATAATCGATTTTTTCATCAAACTGTTCCAGGGACATGGCCAGCAGCTCGACCGGATACAAATCCTTGAAATCGTACCGGCCGCCGAAAACACCGATATCCCCCACCGGTGATATTTCAGGATAATCTTCCAGGACCGGGTTGACAAAGGAACCCAAAATCAGGCCCCGGTCCGGGAGGCCGGTCTCGGCATCACACAGGGTGGACATGATAAAAAACGCGGTTGTTTTTTCAGAAAGCGCGGTCTTGTGGTTTTCCAGAAACCGGTCGATGCCGGGAAGGAATTTCGAAAAATAGATGGGGGTACCGATAATGACGCCGTCATAGGCGGAAAGATCGGTCACGAAACGGGCAATGGCCAGATCGACCTGAAACCCGCTGCTGCAGAAAACATCGGCAATTGTTTGCGCGGCCTCAGCGGTTGAGCCGCGCTTGCTTTCATAGACAACCAGGATCTTTCTGCCGGAAACGTTTCCCGTGCCGCAGGTGTCCTGGACACCGTTGGTACCGGCCGGGGGAAAGGCCTGTGCCCGGGGCAGCGCCATCAAACCGAACAAAAGAAAGGCCATGAATACGGGAACGGCAGAACCAGAAAGACATTTTTTGCGGTTTTTCATGTTTTCCTCCTGCGAATTATTTTATTCAAATTAACACAACCGGCTTTGACGGGTCAAGATGGTTTATGGGCCGGAAATAGATCGATGGCGCCGATGGTCTTTTTATAGAATCTTTGCTTTTTTCAGGCGGCGTTAATTACACGGAAAGATGAAACTCCGGCAGACACCATAAAGGAACCGGCTGATGCGGCGGAAATCCCCTGAGGGAGAATATCCTGATGCTTTACGGTTCGGCAATTTCCTGAAGCGTGACAAGGGTTTCTTCCACCGGGCCGACGGCTGTCTGAACGTACCATATCTGATGTTCTCCGGCGGAGAGGGTGCCCACAACCGTTCCACCGGTTGCCTGATAGGTTTTTCCTGCTTCCGGCAGCGGCATGACGAATTCCAGACTTAGCGCCGGATAGCTCTGGAGCAGGTGGTTGGTGATGGTGGCGGTGACGGTTTTGCTGGCGACGCTGTTTGCAGGCCGGTAGGTGCAGGACAGGGCCGGTGTTTTCAGTTGCCACTGGAAGTCCGCGTCCAGGCTTTCCTGATAGACGGGAACGGAAGCTTCGGAACCATCAAAGGCGTATGACACAATTTCATTGTTCTCAATGTTGACCTGTCTGAATACCGGGTGAATATCCGACAGAAAATCGAACATCAGGCTTCCGGTGGTGATGTACAAAACCTCCCCGTCCGCAGTTACCCGGTCATAGTGGGTATGTCCGCTGAAAACGGCATTCACCCCGTAGCTCCGGGACAATGTTTTGAGTTCGTTTTTTCCCTGCCCGCTGAATTGCTCAGGGGGATGATGCAGTCCCGCCAGAATGAGTTCCGCCGCCGTACCGGAAAGCTGCTCTTCAAACCAGTCCAGCTGTTCTTCCCGAATCTGGCCCATCCAGTTAAAATTCAATATGGAAATCCCCAGACGTTCACCGGACGTCCAGTCCATGCTGTTCAGGGAGATGTAGAGCAGATCGCCGTAGCGAAAGGTGTAGTTCAGGGGGGCAAACAGGAGTTGAAACATTTCCATCCCGTCGATATATTCACCGCCGAGCGGCCATTTGTGATTAATGGCATCATGGTTGCCGATAGACAAAAAGATCGGCACGTCAAATTTCTGAAGCACCTCATAGAGATGAATATATTCCCAGAAATAGGACAAACCGAAAACCAGATCCCCGGTGATGATGACAAATTCGGGATCGATCAGGTTGATGGCTTCGATGGTTTTGTAAATGACGCCGTATTCCAGCGTTTCGGCCGGGTTGGCCAGGATGCCCCGAATATCGTCCACATGGATGTCGGTCAGATGGATGAAAGAGAAACTATCCTTCATTTTTTCAATGACTTTAACGGCATTGGGCTGGGTGTCTGTGATCGTACTATTGTCCGTTTCGATTTCGATAATCAGGTCAAACAGGTCCACCGGCACGGTGTCCGGAACAGACACGGTGATCGTCCGATCCGATTCACTGCCGGACACCTGCAGGATTTCGAGTTCAAATTCCGCGGCAGCGGGGCCGTTTGATTTTTCCAGGACGATACTTATCGTATCGGCAGCCGGCGGAAGAGAAGTCTTTACGGTCACGGTGCTGTTGTCTCCCTGAAGCCAGAAGGCCGGCATGCCGAACATCGGGGATGTGATGGTGACGGATGGACCGCAGGGGAAAACGGCTGTCGGAACCGAAAATAACAGGACCGGCAGGAAAAAACGGAAATAATGGAAAAGTTTTTCGATCATGGTTTAACTTTAACAGGAGGTCCGATTTTCCGCAAGCAAAGGTTCCTTTACAATTCAGAATGAAATTGGTAAATTTAGAAAAGCTGTCAGCTGCTTACCCCTTTCGACAAAGACCATGAAAAGTGCCCGCTTAATCGTAGAAGATATCGTCAAAGAGATCGAAGCCCGGATCTGCACCCCTCATTTCGACGAAGAACTTATCACGCAATTTCAGGAAAAACGCAAGGAAATTGAAGATCAGGTGGCCAAAGATTTTTGCGCCGGGCTTCCGGATAAGTATGTCGCCAAAATCCGGACGGTGCTGGGCGAGGAGTTTGTCGAATTTCTGAACCAGGGCAGAATCGGACCGCTGGTATGGAAAGGGAAGGAACGTTTCCTGCGGATATACAAGAAACTGGCAACACTGGTGGAACTTTATCTTTACTATAAAAAAGAGTCCCAGAACAAATCCCTGGAAGTTGAACAGCTCAAAAAAATCAAGCAGGAACTGGTTGAATCCCAGGCCTCCCATGTTTATGAAATAGAGACCCTGGATGTTCCCCTGCGTGAATACCGGCTGCTGATCGATATTGTTCTGGAACCCTTTGAGACTGCCATCAATAAAGCCATGCGTTTTTTAAAGGCCGAGCAGATCGAGGTTTTTCTGTTCGATGACGACAAGTTCCTGGCGGCCGAGCTGAAAACAGACGGGGAAACATTTATATACAATCAGGAAGAAGAGCAGCACCGTCTGCCGGAGACGGTCAGCGAGGTTCAGCTGAACGAGGTCCAGGAAACGACCATTGATGTTCCCCTGGTGGTAGAGGGGGAACAGATCGGACATTACCGTCTGGACCGCAGTACGACCGATGCTTTTGACCGGGAAGTCTGGAAAAAGGATGTCGAGCGGGTAACACCGGTGATTGCCCGAATCATTGCGGCCAACCGCAACCAGATTCTGGCCAAAAAGGTTTATATCGATGACCTGACCCAGATGTACAACAAGCGAAAGCTGAACGAACAGATGGGCAAACTCTTTAAACAGTTCAAAAGCGGTACCAAGAAACTGAATATTGCCATGGTGGATATCGATAAATTTAAAACGCTCAATGATACCTACGGCCATCCGGTCGGCGACCAGATCCTGAAAAAAACGGCGGATATTCTCAAGGAAGAAATGCCCTATGCTTACCGTTACGGTGGAGAGGAATTTGCCGGTGTTTTTTACGGTTACGGCAAGGCGGAAACTCTGGAGATAATGGAGCGCTTGCGAAACCGGATTGAAAATACGCCGTACCTGATCAAAGGCCGGGAATACAGAATAACCATTTCCGCCGGTATTGCGGAATTTGAAACGCATATGAATTCAGTGATGGATGCCATCGACCGGGCCGATCAGGCATTGTATGCCAGCAAGGAGGATGGTCGTAACCGCTGTACCTACTATGATGACATCAAGGACCGGTTGTCTGCAGATGCGGCCAAACTGCGTCAGGAAATTCTCCAGCTCAGAGAGCAGATGAAAAAAGTTGAAAAAGAAAACAAGGTTCTGACCCGAAAAGCGCAGAACCGGAAACCATAATCCCCGCCCTTTCTTTTATCCGGCTGTTTTTTCTATAAAAAAAACAGGTTTATCGTTTTTGGACCGGAAAAAATTTGTGCTGTTTTGGCAAAATATCCATTTTTATATTATATATGAGATTAATGACCCGTTCGTGAACGGTTTCGCGTTGTGCTTTAACCTTCTGAATATGCCATATGACTATTTGTCTGAAAAAAAAGAAAATCGGCAAACTCACGGCGCTGATGCTGTTTTGGGTGCTGTTTTGGGTGCTGTTTTGGGGGATGCCGTTTTCCCCGGTTTTGGGTGCCGGTCCGTCGATACCGCTTTCTGAATACAAAATAAAAGCGGTTTACCTGTATAAGTTTATTCAGTTTGTCCGCTGGCCAAAAGAACTTCTCGCTCAGGATACCATTACCATCGGTATCCTGGGGGAAGACCCGTTCGGGGAATCTTTTGCCGAGGTCGAGGGTAAAAAGATAATTCCCCTGAATAAAAAACTGGTGGTGCAAAAATATGGTGTCTATCACAAGGACTGTGCGCTTGACTGCAATATTCTGTACATTCACGCTTCTGAAAAAGAAAAACTGAAAGACATTTTCAACCGTCTTTCCGGCAAAAAGGTGCTGGTGTTTGCGGATATGGATGGTTTTCTGGAGGCCGGGGGCATGGTCCGGTTTGTAAAAGAGAGTGAAAAAATACGCTGGGAAATGAACAAGGCGGCAATTGATACGGCCGGGATAAAACTGAATGCCCAGATTTTTCAGCTGGCGGTGAGGGTTCTCCGGTAAAAAGGTTAAGGGAGAACAACCGTAAAAGCAGCACCCATTATTCCCCGGGCATGGCGGTTCGGCGCAAGACCCGGCGCGACATCCTTCATCAGGGAGATGCGGCTATGAAAGAGAAGATTTGCCAACGGCGGCAACTGTTTTTGGTCATTGTTTTTTTGCTGTTTTCAAATTTGGTTTTTGCCGATTGGCCGAAAGATGAACCGGAAACATTTTTTGATCTTCCACTGGAAGCCCTGATGCAAATTAAAATATCCCTGCCCACCAAAAAATCGGAGCAGCTGTTTGATTCGCCGTTGTCCGCATCGGTGTTGACCCGGAAGGAAATTCAAAATTCAGGGGTTCTGACCATTCCCGAAGCCCTTCGGCTGGTGCCGGGGCTGATGGTCCGGGAACAGTCGCCGGGGAACTTCGACGTGCATATCCGCGGTTTCGACAATATCCCGCCGGACAACCTTTTGGCCTATGCCGCCAATTCATCCACGCTGGTGATGATCGATAACCGGATTGTCTACAACTACTTTCAGGGCGGGACCTTTTGGGAAACCCTTCCCATATCGGTGCATGATGTGGAAAGAATCGAGGTAGTGCGCGGGCCGGCGGCCGCCCTGTACGGGCCCAACGCGGTGACCGGGGTGATCAATATCATTACCCGTCGTCCGGAAAAGAAGGGCTGGTCGATAAATGCCCATGTGGATGGCGGTAACTTCAACAGTCACAATGAGCAGTTATCTGTTTTTTACAACCATGAAGATGTGTTGAACCTGGGAATGACGGCCAACACCTCAGACCGGGACCGTCACAGGGATGATTACTATGACTGGTATCGCGACGGATACACCGATTATTCGGGCCGTTTAATAAACTACACGTCCGGAAAACGTACGGCCAATTCCGCCGAGCGCTATCCTCACCATAAGAAGAGCCTGGATGTTTACGGCCTGAACGCTTTTGTTTCTTACACGCCGAACGATGCCGTGCAGGTTGACCTCCGCGGCGGCTACCAGAACTCCTGGTGCCAGAAAGCTTTTGTGCAGACCGTGAGCCTGCTGACGACCAATGAATCGCAAAGCCGCTATTTGGACCTGGCCGTAAAAGCCCATAATTTTTCCGCCCAGTTTTCGCTGAATGACGGTGACCAGGACACGCTGGGCGTCTACGGCTGGAAGTATAATTTTACCACCTATGACTTTACCGCCGAATACGATTTTGATGCCAAAGGGCTTTGCCTGCGGCCGGGAATCAACCTGCGCCGGGTGGTTTATGACGGAGATTTTATCGGCGGATCGCAGGAATTGACCACCCAGGCCTATTTTGTAAGGGCTGAGTATCAGCTGTCCGACAGCACCCGGGTGATGGGGGCGATCCGGGTGGACAACTATAATCATCCCGATGACCGCTATCTTTCCTGGCAGCTGGGAATAACCCGGAAGCTCGGTGGAAAAAACCTGCTGAGACTGGTTTACGCCCGGTCCAACCGGGCGCCGTTCATGGTGAACACCTATATGGATTTTACCTACGTATCGGGGGGGACGACCCTGATCTATTCCGGGAACCGGGACCTGGACATGATGACCATGGATATGATTGAAGTCGGTTTTCGGCACATGTTTTCGGACACGGCCAGTCTGGATATCGAGGCATTTTACTGCCGGGCGGATGATTATGACATCCTGACGATTGCCGACGTCGATCAGCGTGCCCTGCAGACGGTCAACTATTACGAATACAATAATATCGATATCAGAGCGCAGCAGGTGGGCCTGACCCTGTCCCTGTCCGCCATTCCCCGGCCGAAACTGACCCTCAAGACCTTTGCCACCCTGCAGTACACCAAGCTTGAAGACCATACCCCGCGAATCACCGAGGCGAAGAAGGAGCACGACATGAAGCATACGGAAACCCCGGTACTGTACGGCGGGGTTTACCTGAACTACCGGTTCAGCCGAAAACTGAATCTCAATACCAATCTCTACACCTATACCCGTCAGAAATTCAGGAACGAGCTCAGAAGCGTCAATGTCGGCAGTAAAATAAACCTGAATGCCAAGCTGACCTACCGGTTGACCGACCGGGTGAAGCTGTATTTCAATGCCCGCAACCTGCTGGATGATCACGAAAAGGAGTTCGCCTTTGCCGACGAAATCATGGGCACCTATCTGCTGGGAATGGATATGGCGTTTTGAACCGGCTCAGGAAAACAAATTCAGCACATCGTCTTTGCTGAGGACCTTTAAAAAAGCATTGTCTTCGGAAACGATTTCACTGGCCAGTTTGCTTTTCTGCTCCTGCAGCTTCAGAATTTTTTCCTCCACCGTGTCCTTGACAATCATCTTGTAGGCGATGACCTTGTGGTCCTGTCCGATGCGGTGGGCACGGTCAATCGCCTGGTTCTCCACCGCAGGATTCCACCAGGGGTCAAAAAGAATCACGTAATCCGCAGCGGTCAGGTTAATCCCGACCCCGCCGGCTTTCAGGCTGAGCAAAAACAGGTTGATTTCTTTGTGATTCTGGAATCTTTTTATTTCCGCATTCCGGTCCTTGGTGGATCCGTCCAGATAGGCGTATCGAATGCCCAGGCTTTTGACATGGTTCTCGATGATTTTCAGGGATTTAACAAATTGTGAAAAAACCAGCACCTTATGTTTTTCTTCCATGATATCTTCCAGCATGTCTTTCATGGACTCAAACTTGCAGGAACTGATTTCCTTAAGCTTGTCATCGGCCAGCATGGGAAAGAGCGCAATCTGACGGAGTTTCAAAAGAGCGCTGAAAATCTCGATAGTACTTTGCCCCACGCTTCTTTCATCCAGCGTGGCCGATAATTCCTTGCGGTACTTTTCCCGGTAGGTATTATAGATTTGCCGCTGTTCCTGATCCATCTCGGAATAGACGGTAATCACCTCTTTTTCAGGAAGCTCTTTTTCGACCTCTTCCTTGGTCCGTCTCAGAATAAAAGGGAAGATCAGCTTTTTGAGTCTTTCCGCCGCCTGCTTGTCATTCTGCATTTCGATGGGACGGGCGAAGCGGGCTTTATAGCTTTTCTGAGTATTCAAAAGGCCGGGATTTAAAAAATCCATTTGTGACCACAGGTCCAGCGTGCTGTTTTCGATAGGCGTACCGGTCAGGGACAGCCGGTGTTCCGCTTTTAAGGTCCGGACCGCCTTGAAGGACTGAGAGGTTGAATTTTTAATATACTGGGATTCATCCAGTATAATATAGTCAAATTCCAGAGATTGAAAAAGGTCTATGTCATTGCGCATGGTATGGTAACTCAAGATAACCAGATCATACTTTTGCAGGTAGGCGGTATCTTTTATCCGTTCAACCCCGGCATGGCGAACATGCTTAATGCCTGAAGTGAAACGGGTAATTTCGCTTTCCCAGTTGGGAATGGTTGAGACCGGAACGATCAGGAGAGAAGTTCCCAGTGAGGATTCCTCTTTCAATTTTTGCAGCAGGGCCAGGGCCTGCACGGTTTTTCCCAGTCCCATGTCATCGGCCAGACAACCGTTGAAGCCGTATTGCCGCAAAAAATGCAGCCAGTTATATCCGGAAACCTGATACTTGCGCAGACGGCCCCTGAAATTTTTCGGCAGGGGCTGTTTTTGTATTTCCTTGAAATCCTTCAGCTTTTCTGCCACGTCAACAATAGAGGTAAGCTCACCGGTCTTGTTGGCGATGTCATTATAAATTTCGTCAATCAGGGTAAAATCAAGTTTTGAAATCTTCAAACGGCCGTCATTTTCCATGCCTTCGGTCTGCAGTTTCTTGATTTTTTCAATATCTTTTCTGGTCAGCAGAACAAAAGAGCCACCGACCTTAAGCAGACCCTTTTCCAGGTATTGAGGATCAATATGAACCTCTTCCTCCTGGCCCGGCGTTTCTTCATATTTTAATTTGATATCAAACCAGTCCGTATGAGAGGAAAGGTGAAAAGACATCTTGCCTTTTTTTGAAGTTATTTTTTTCTTGCTGCCTTTCAGCCGGATATCGATGCCCTTGTCAATAAAAACGGAACCATACATGGAAAGAAAATCTTCAAGACTGATGCTGACCTCGAAATTGATATAAACGGAATCGTAAAGCTTGGAGAATTTTCGGTCCGGCATGTTGTTTAGTTCCATTTCAACATATGCTTTGATCATCTCTTCATATTTGCGGTCCCGATTAATGGCAACGATTTCTTCTCCTTCCAGGCCGATAATCAAAAAACTTTTTTTGTCTTTAAAGACAAATTCATGACCATCATAATTGAATACGAGCGATATTCCCTGTTTGCGCCCGGCGGGACTTATTTCGATAAAGGGTTTGGGGCGCAGATTGGCAATGCGCAATGATTTTGCCCTGAAGTCCACGGTAACGCAGTCTGATAATTTATCAGCAGCGAAGGATTTGATAAAAGAAATGTCCGAAAGTAAAAACTCATCACGGCTTTCCAGGAGGTGGTAGAAAAAGCCGGTATACATCCGGTTGTCTTTCTTGTAAAGCAAAATACCCCTGGGGTCCAGATAATAAAACGAAAACCCGTTCCGGAGAATATTTTTACTGTTGTCATATGAAAGGGTTGAAACTTCATCTCCAAAAGAAAGCCTGATTTCAGGTGTAAAAAAAATAACGCTTTCTTCCAGCCCGGTCAGGTTGAATCCAATAACCGTGAGATCTATCGGATGGTTTCTTAGTGGAAGGTAGTTTTTTTCAAACCTGATATACACCGGAAGCGCCGGGTTGTCTATTATCAGGTCCAGATACCGGCCCAGATCTTCATCGGCATTTTCGTTTTCGAGCAGCAGTCGAAGCAGGCTGTTTTCAAGCTCGGTGACGGTTTCGGTGATCTTGTTTTCTTCAAAAAACTCAATTTTTCCCAGGGTGCCGTCTTCCCGGAGATGAGCGGTCCCGGGAGACAGGGTCCAGTAAACGGGATTCAGTTCCGTTGAATAGTAATAATCTTCGCTTTTATCAATCAGAAAAACGAGTTTATACTTTTTTGCCGAATTTTCCGTAACGGAAAAAGCGCTTGTTTCCTCAACAAACTGAATAAAGCTGTTTTCGTATTCCCCATAGCTGGTAAAATCAAAAGGGATAATCTCGTCTTCCGGCGGTCGCTCCGTGCGATGGGTTTTTAGAATCTGGGTACTTAAATCAGTGAGGCTTTTGTGCTCAAGGGTATGAATCAGGACCGCACCGATATGCTTGCAGAAGCGTCCGTGACGGCAAGTACATCTGAATTTTGTAATGGCGCCTTCCCCGGTCAGGGATATTTCCACGCGGTGGGCGGTGCTTCCATTGTCCTGAACCCTTGCGGTGATTGCCCCCGGTTTTTGGTTATATTTCAGGATGGCATCATTTTGTGAGAACTCCAGAGACTGGGAATAGATTTTCCAGCCCAACAGCTTCTGAATGTCTTCAAGTGTCTTTAAATTCTTTAGTATCATGTATCTACGGACTTTCCCCTTCAGAAAACTGGAGAGCAGGTCAAGCGGCAAGAGAGTTATGAGAACAGACCCGGCAGAACCCTTTCCGAAAAGCGTTCCGTCGTCGGTGCCGTAAAAAATAATCATCTATGATATCATAAAAACAGTTATTTTGTAGGTTTTTTTATTGCCGGTATCCCTTGGATCAGGCAAAAAAGCATCAATAGCTCAAAAATAATCAGGAATTAAACGGAATTTCCTTGAACTGTCGGGACAGGTAATTTTTATTTGCCAAAAATATAAGGGGCTTGCGGTGGATTTTTAAAGGAGATGCGGAAACTGGCTTTTTCGGAAAAACAGATCCCCGGCAGGTAAAATCACCGATTTTTTTTATATGGTTAGTTCTTTTGAACCGTTTCTGCGACCTGCGATGAACGGAAGACCGGCTGATCGCGGGAAAATTAACCGGTCTTTTTGAAAAGGGGGGACCGGATTATGCCGATTTTCTGACAGACGAATTTAAGCAGCGTATTAAGTGTTTTTAATCCGTAAATGGCGCTGTTTTTGAAATCTATTGAAGATGCTTCGGAAAAATATCGGACCGGTACCGGAACACAGCCAATTCTGAAATTGAAATAAACGGCCTGGGTCAGGAATTCGGTATCGAAAACAAAGGCGTCCGAATTGTTCAGAAAAGGGATGGTTTCCAGAACTTTTCGGGAATAGGCCCGGTATCCGGTGTGGAAATCGGAAACGTTCTGTCCCAGGACAATATTTTCTATCGTGGTTAAAAACCGGTTGGAGATATACTTGTAAAGCGGCATGCCCATTTCAAGGGTCTCCTGCCGGGTCCGGATTCGGGATCCCAGAACAACATCACACACATCCTTTTCAATAAATCCCAGAATGTAGGGAACCAGCCGGCTGTCATACTGGTAGTCCGGATGGACCATGATAATAATATCGGCCCCTCTGTTCAGTGCTTCGGTATAACAGGTTTTCTGGTTTGCGCCGTAACCCCGGTTTTCGTTATGGACGATGGTGTGAATACCGAGAGACTTTGCCACTTCGACGGTATTGTCCGTGCTGTTATCGTCCACCAGAATAATTTCATCCACATGACCGTCCGGGATGTCATCGACTGTTTTTTTGAGTGTTTCTTCAGCGTTATATGCCGGCATGACCACGATGGTTTTTTTTCCTGAGCTTGTCATCTGTTTCCTCCTCAAAACGAAATGATGGAACGGGGGTTAAATTATGGTTCCGTGTTTCACAGGGGCAGATCAAAAATACACTAAAAAGACAGCCGTTTCAATAATTTCCTTTAAAATCCTTTATTTATTTCATTCCTTGCAATGCCGGCCGGCTTTTTGATATAAATAAAAGCTCAACCATTTTTCAGAAGAGAGGTTTTCAGATGTTTAAAAAAGCATTGGCCGACCCGTCCCTTTTCTGTATTAACTGGGAACAGGTTCCGGGGCGGGGGTCTTACGAAAAACAGCAGGAAGAGATTATTTCGAACACGGAAAAAGCCATTGCCTGTAAAAAAATTCATTCCATTGCGGTAACGGACAATCCCGGCGGAAACCCGGCCATATCGGTGGAGTTTATCTGTTCGGAGATTAAAAAGATGGGCATCGACCCGCTGGTTCACTTTTCCTGCCGGGATAAAAACAGGAACGAAATTGAAAGTCTTTTATACGGACTTGAGAGAAACGGTTTAAGAAATCTGCTGGTGGTGACCGGGGATTTTCCTTCTCCGGACGGGTTTTCCGGAACCGCAAAGCCGGTTTTTGACCTGGATCCGGTTCACCTGCTGCAGCTGATCAGCGCGATGAACAACGGGCTTGAATATAAAAACCTGCGTAAAATGCAGACCCTGGCCAAAACGGAATTTATCGCCGGGGTGGGCGTGTCCCCGTTCAAGATTCGGGAGGCGGAACTGATGGGCCAGTACTATAAACTCAAAAAGAAGATCGACGCCGGCGCCGCCTACATTATTCCGCAGATCGGCTATGACATGCGAAAGCTTCATGAGCTGATCCAGTGGCTGAAAATCAACGATTATCATGTTCCGGTCATGGCCAATCTCTATGTGATGTCCTGTCCGACCGCCAGGGTATTGAACAGCGGGCAGATTCCGGGCGCGGTGGTGACGGACAAACTTCTGGCCCGGCTGGAAGAGGAACGAAAGGCCCCGGACAAGGGCGTTCAAAAACGGATTGAAAGAGCGGCCAAGATGTTTGCCATTGCCAAAGGGCTGGGTTGTGCCGGCGCGCATATCGGCGGACACGGTTTGAAGTTTGAACGGGTGGAAGAAATCATTGATATGGGAGAGGCTTTTGCCGAGAAGTGGGAAAGCTATCTGCCGGAGTTTGACTTTCCCCAGGAAAACGGGTTTTACCTGTTTGAAAAAGACGAGAAAACCGGTCTGAACTCGGATATTCCGGCGGTCAAGGCCAAAAGACCGGCGAAGACCGTTGCCTATGCCTTTTCAACCCTGGCGCATTCCCTGTTCTTTGACCCTAAAAGCCCGCTGTTTCCGCTGTGCCGGCAGGAAGCAAAAATCGTTGAACGGTTTCCCCTGTTCAAAAAAATGTATACCTGGCTGGAACATCTGACCAAGGTGGCCCTGTTTCACTGTCAGGACTGCGGCGACTGCGCTTTAACGGATACCGCTTATTTATGTCCCATGTCGCAGTGCCCGAAAGGACAGCGCAACGGTCCCTGCGGCGGCAGCCATGACGGGTGGTGTGAAGTTTATCCCGAAGAAAGACAGTGTGTCTGGGTCCGGGCCTATGAACGTCTGAAAAGCGAGGGAAAAGAAGACGGTATCGGGGAGAACCTGGTGCCGCCGTGCGACTGGCAACTGTGGCAGACCTCTTCCTGGCTTAATTTTTACGGCGGCCGGGACCACACCGGGAAGAAACTGAAAGAAGGATCTTCCGAAAAATCGTAGTCCTTTATACCGCTTGTTCAAAAAAGATACGCCCTCTCCTTTTTTATCATGCCGGACTTGCCATGGCATTAAATGATCTTGAAAAACAAAGAGTAAAAAAACTTGTTGAAAATTTTTGCAGCAAAAGAATTCCTCCGGACTTGCAAAATCAAATAAAAATCGCTCATAAAGTTCGGGGAAATGATGTTGTAATCATAGAAACCCGTCCGCACTGGAAAGAAAAAGATGTTTGGACTGAAATGCCTGTAGCAAGATGCAGCTATGACCATAAATCACAATGGAATACAAATAATAATTGAAGTTTTGATTTAAGAAAAGATGAGCATTTTTAATAAAGAAAAAATCTTGAATAAAAATATTGGGCTAAATGAATGGCTTAATTATATGCGAGACTGTCCACGAGAAGCCCCTCTTTTTGGTTGTTGTTTTCCAAGTGATAATTTTGAAAAGAAATTTTTATTGGCTATAGACAATATTAGTCAGCCTGATATTTATCAAATTCTAAATAACTTTCTTGTGCCGACAACGGTTTTGGGGTGTGACAAATCAAACTGGATATTTTTAATGGATGTTTTGTCAAAAGAAAAAAAACCAGATGAGTGGTTATTGAATCATCCGTATTTTAAGAGATTAATGTTATGGAGTCAGAATCAAAAAAATGTGATGCCATGGGAAGGGATTAAATGGGTACTGGAACTTCTGCCTGATCATCCAAATAAAGCAATAGAGTCAATAGAAAACTATCTTATAGCACATTTTTCATATTTGCCTGATTGGCCTATTAGCGGTTTGATCGATGCAATGGAAATAATACGTGTAAAATTTATTGGTGTGCCAGGTAATGAAGAAGAAAAGTTAGGGTTTCTTCTGGAGCGAACCAGTCGTGAATTTGAGCATATTGTTGAGAGGCTTTACAATAGCATGGGTTATGAGACAGTTCTTACCAAAATTACGCGAGATGGAGGAAAAGATGTAATCGCAACCCGGGCAGATCCTGGTCGAGCAGAGAAAATTGCTGTAGAGTGTAAGCTTTATACCAATAATGTTGGGGTATCTCATATTAGAGCAATGAGAGGAACAATTTCTTATGGGAATTATAATAAGGGAGTTATCTTTACTACAAAGGACTATACCCGGGATGCTAAAAAATTAGCGTCAACAGACCATGCATTAGAGTTGGTAACGGGTGAGAATCTTATTGCCTTGCTTAATGAAAATTTTGGAATTAATTGGCCATATAAAATTGATGAAATTATTTTTCGAAGCAAACAGGAACAGAGAGTTTAATAAGTTTAATTTATATAAGAGAAAAATGAAATCCCTTTTTACCATCGTTGATCAAAACGATCCAATCATCTTTAATTGCGGACTAATGAATTTATGGCGGGACACATAAAGATTCCGTTAAATACTTCAACAAGATTTACATATGTTATACTTTTAATTGATGAGCAAAAGAGGTATAATAAGCACATAGGGTATTTTATTTTTTAATATTATTTTGGAACATCCGATATTATTTAATAATTTAAAAACGTTTATTTTTATCAATCTCTGCAAATAATTCAGAAAAATGCTTAACAGGCAAAAGGTATTACTGTACATTTTGCAAAAAACTGATCGATTGGTCTCTAGGTTGGAATTGACCAAGTGGAGCTTTCTTTTGCATAAGGAAACCGCTTCTATGGGTGGTTCTGCTTTTTATGAATTTGTGCCCTACCATTATGGGCCTTTTTCGTTCGGGTTGTATTATGATATCAAGGGTTTATTAAAGAAGGGTTATATTGAGGAAGGAAACAATAAATCCTGGAAGATAACCAGGCCAATAGTGGTTTGGAAATCTGTAAAAAATTTAAATAAAGCCGTAAAAAACGATGTTGATAATATCATGAGAAAATACGCTGGCTCTCCTATAAAAAATGTTATCGATTACATTTATGACAAATATCCCTGGTATACCGTCAATGCAAGGAGCGGTAGCCGTTTTTCTAAAAAAACAGGTAAGATTGCTGTTTATACAGCGGGTTATGAGGGTACCCAGATAGATGGTTTTTTGAATTTTCTGTTGCAAAATGGAATTCAGAGAATAATTGATGTCAGAAAAAATCCAATCGCTCGCCGCTATGGTTTTCATAAAAGCACTCTGAACAGGTTGTGTGACAACCTGAATATTGATTATCATCATTTTCCTGAACTGGGAATACCTTCGTCTCTCCGAAAAAATCTTTCAGGGGACAATGATTATCAAAAACTTTTTAGCCTGTATAATAAGACAGTTATTAATGATGAACAGTCATCAATAAAGACTGTAACGAATCTCATTAATGAAAAAACTTCTGTTTTGATATGTTCCGAGGCAGATCCCGCCCATTGCCACCGATCCCACCTGGCGGTACCCATTTCTGAAAATAGTGGCCTAGACATTAAACATTTACGGACTCATGTATGACTGAGCTTGTACGCAAAAAAATTCTCATTACGGTAATGACGTACCCGCATCCTTCGGAATCATATAATGAATTGATATGTGTGGCTGGTATTTCAGAGGATCAGGAATGGATCAGGCTATATCCAGTTGATTATAGATACCAACCTTTTGAGCGACGGTTCAGAAAATATCAATGGATAGAGGTAGATCTAGAGCCAAACGGTGCGCAAAACGACAACAGGCTGGAAAGCAGAAACCCTGTTCTTGATTCATTGCGGATTCTCGGAGAACCCTTAAGTTGTGAAAACAACTGGGAGGCTCGCCGCAAAATCATCAATAATATGCCCTGCAGAACGTTAAATAAATTAAAACAGATGCATGATTCTGATAATGTTTCTCTGGGAATTGTAAAACCTAAAAATATTATTGATCTTGAAATTACGCCAACAACGAGTGTTTGGAAACCAAAACAGCAAGCAATATTTTCACAACTTCGATTGTTCGAGAGACCACCGAAACCTCTAAGAAAAATCCCATATGAGTTTAGGTACGTTTTTGAATGCGAGGACAGCGATAGTCCACATAAAGCAATGATCCTTGACTGGGAACTGGGTGTATTGTTTTTAAAAGAAAGCGATCGCCTAGGGTCTGACGAGGAAGCTGCAAAAAGTGTAAAACACAAGTTTCTTGATGTTTTGTGTGATACTTTCAGAGATACACGTTTTTTTATGGGAACACGATTCCCTTACAACACCTGGATGGTGCTCGGAGTCTTCTGGCCTCCAAGGGTTTTGCAACAGAGTCTATTCTAATCTCATACAATTATGCAAAAGGGGATCAGATATATTTTCTGATTTTCTGGAGCCCGGCATCCAGATTGATATTCTGTATTTCCCGGATTCCGTATTTTCGATACGGAATAACGCTTTTTTCTCTGTGATTTCGGCGAGCCCTGTGAGAAAAGGAGTTAAGCCTGTTCCGCCGCGAACTTTGCCGCCTTCAAGGTATTGACCATCAGCATGGTGATGGTCATGGGACCGACCCCGCCGGGCACCGGGGTGATGGCGCCGGCGATTTCTCTGGCGGCCTCGAAGTCCACGTCCCCCCGAAGGATGGCGATTTTCCGGCCGGTTTTCGCGCTGATCTTTTCCCCGACCCGGTTGACCCCCACGTCAATGACACAGGCACCGGGCTTGATCCACTCCGCTTTGACCAGTCCCGGGACCCCGGCCGCCACGATCAGGATATCGGCCCGCCGGCAGTGAAAGGCCATGTCTCTGGTCCGGGTATGAATCACGGTCACGGTGGCATTGGCGCCTTCGGCTTTCTGCAGCAGGATGTTGGCAATGGGTTTGCCCACAATGTTGGACCGGCCCACGACCACGACCTCGGCCCCTTCGGTTTCGATGCCGGAGCGGACAATGAGCTCCCGGATGCCGGCCGGGGTGCAGGGCAGAAAACGGGTGTCCTTTCCGCCGATCATGAGCCGCCCGATATTGACCGGGTGAAACCCGTCCACGTCCTTGTCCGGATCGATGGCATTCAGCACCCGGTTTTCATTAATATGAGACGGCAGCGGCAGCTGAACCAGAATCCCGTGAATTTTCGGATCATTGTTATACTTGTGTATCAGACCTAAAAGCATTTCTTCGGAGATATCCGACGGCTGTGTGTCCTGAACGGAATAGAATCCCAGATCGTGGGAGGTTTTCTGTTTGGCCGTGACGTAACTGACCGATGCCGGGTCTTCACCCACCAGGATGGTGACCAGCCCGGGAACAATGCCCTGCTGCTCTTTTAATTCGGCCGTCTCTTTTTTGATTTCTTCTCGAATAACTTTGGCGGTTTCGGTTCCGCTGATAATCCTGGCGCTCATGCTAGCCTCCGGATGTATTAATGAAATTTTAAAGGGTGATTGTTTGCCCCTGTGGTTTGAAAAGTTTATTGCATTTTGGGTTATGGCAAAGCGCATAGCGGATAAATTTTGGCCATGCGCCACGTGTTTATCTTTGGCGCAGTCAAAATGGAGCCCTGCCTGATGCCTTTCATTTTACAGGAGAACATACTTACTGCTTTATAATTCAATCATCTTATCAAAAATGAATAAATATTCAATCCTTTAGCTTTCAGAATTTCTTTAAGTTATTCAGGAAAAATGGTAGTCTTATTTTTACCGGTACAGACTATTTGAGGGGTTTAAATGGAAAGTGTTTTTCTGATTATACTTGTTTTGATTGTTCTGGCAACCGTGATGGTTCTGTTCTTCCGGTTGGCCGGGCTGCAAAAAAGGTTTTCCGACTTCGACCGGGAAATCGACAGCCTTGAAAAGAATCTGCAGCGGACTGAAACCGTTCTAAAGGAGGAAGTATCCAGAAACAGAACGGAAACCAATGATAACAACCGGCTTTCCCGCCAGGAGATGTCCAATTCGTTAAAAGCTCTTTCGGATTCGCTGCTTTCCAGAATGGCGGAAATCGCCACCCTGCAGAAAAATCAGCTGGACACTTTTTCCAATCAGCTTTCCAGCCAGACCCGGACCAACGAAGAAAAGCTGGAACAGATGCGCGAAACCGTGGAAAAAAAGCTCGCCACCCTTCAGGAGGAGAATACCAGAAAGCTGGAACAGATGCGCGAAACCGTGGATGAAAAACTCCATGCCACCCTGGAAAAACGCCTGGGAGAGTCGTTTAAAGCGGTCAGCGACCGTCTGGAGCAGGTCCATAAGGGGCTGGGGGAAATGCAGACCCTGGCGGCCGGGGTGGGCGACCTGAAAAAGGTGCTGTCCAATGTCAAGACCCGGGGGACCTGGGGAGAGATCAGCCTGGGGTTTCTGATTGAACAGCTGTTTACGCCGGAACAGTATGCCCGGAATGTGGTCACCAAAAAGAACAGTGCCGACCGGGTGGAGTTTGCCATCCGGCTGCCGGGCAGAAACCGGGATGAACAGGAGGTCTTACTGCCGATCGATGCTAAGTTCCCGGAAGCCGATTATTCCCGCCTGGTCGAGGCCCAGGAAAAGGCAGATCCGGTGCTGGTCGAAGAATCCGCCAAAAACCTCGAACGGTTTATTAAGGCGGAAGCGAAAAAGATCAATGAAAAGTATATCGATCCCCCCCATACCACGGACTTCGGGATCCTGTTTCTCCCGGTGGAAAGTCTCTATTCGGAAGTGCTGCGCCGGCCCGGACTTTTCGAACAGCTGCAGCGTGACTACCGGATCACCGTCACCGGGCCGACCACGCTGGCCGCGCTGTTAAACAGTCTGCAGATGGGCTTTCGAACCCTGGCCATTGAAAAACGATCCAGCGAAGTGTGGACGCTGCTGGGAACGGTCAAGACGGAATTCGGCAAGTTCGGGGACATTCTGGACAAGACCCACAAAAAACTCCATGAGGCCAGTAAAACGATCGAAAATGCTTCCCGAAAATCCAGAACCATCGAAAGAAAACTCAGAAATGTCCAGGAGCTCCCGGTCGAAGAACCGGCCGAACAGCTACCGGGAATCGAAGACGCGGTGGAGGAGTGATCTTTCGGACGCACCCCTGATTGCCGGGGTGCAGGGCCTGAAGAAAGTAAAACACCAAGGTCCCCGGTCGGCAGAAACGCGGTAAACGCCGGCCAAAAACCTAGGGTTCGTTTAAAATGATTTCCATCACGGGCAGCAGTGTTGTCAAAAGCCCTTTGAAAAAGGCGCGCATTGCGGGGCTGTCCTCAATAAGGCCGGCCAGGACATTGGATTTTTCATTATACAGATCGACAACAGCGGTGCCGAAAGCGCTGTCATGAAGGATTTCATCACGGAACCGCCGAAGGGTCCTTAAACGGGGATCCTTTCGCCCCAGCAGCTGTTCCGCCGGGCAGTCACAGCCTTCGTTGACGCTCCCGTCACAGTCATTGTCTTTGCCGTCATCGCAGTTTTCAGCGGCGCCGGGAAATGTGTCCGGATCCCCGTCATCACAGTCCACCGTTCCGCAGCAGCCGCCTTCGGCAAAATAACCGTCGCCGTCGCTGTCGGTACAGTTCGTGCCCAGGGCCGCGGCAAAACCGGAAGTACTGTCCGCTTTTCCGAAACCGGCAACATCGAGACTGAAGTTTACCTCCCAGGTGATGCAGTCCGAATTGGAGGCATCCAGGTTTTTTGCTGTATAATCACTGGTTGCCGCCGGTGTTCCGATAACGGGATCCACCTCGGCGCACATCAGCGCCGGGCCGGTACAGCTTTCAGCGGTCGAGGTACCCTGTCCCGTGGTTAAGTCGAAACTGCCGGAAGTGATAATATGACTTTTTCCCAGAGCGTTTTCAATCAGCTGATCGATGGTAAAGTAGAGTTCATTGTCCGACAGAATCCCGGCGCCGAAGTATGTATAGGTGGAATCCACCGCGGGATTGGTCTGCCCGACCAGGGTTCCGGTTCCCGTAATTACATGCGTGCCGTCCGCAATCGGGTCCGGGGGCGCTTCTTCCACAACCACCTTTACATTATGCCAGGGCTTGACCGCGTATTCCTGATCATTATCGCGGTAGAAGACCGTGCTCGGCGTCGTGTTGATGTATGGATTCCAGGGGGTCGAGAGTTTGCTGATCGTGACGGTGTCCGGGAGGTGCACCGGCACATCCAGGGTTTCCGCATCATAAAACAGCTTGTCACAGGCCCCGTTCATCCGGCAGACAAAATCTCCCGTCTCAATCCAGTTCAGAGAAAGAAAATTTTCAGTACTGTCCTGTGTCGTGAAGGAGGCTTCAAAATCGATTGTCTCAGACGCCAGAAGCGTATGCAATGTGCTTTCCGCCAGCGTGTGGGTTACCCGGCCCGGCAGGTGGATCAGGTCGACCGGGTCCAGCGCGGCCTCTTCGGTCAGCCAGTCAATCACCATGGTTTTTGCCCGTCCGCTGCCGTCGTCCACATAAACCCGCCACTCGGCGCGGAGGCCTTCCACAGCGTCCTCAATTTCGTATATTGCCAAGGTTAAATAATAATCTTCTGCGGAACCGTTTGCAAAAAACCCGGTTTTTGCCAGGCGGTAGCCGGAAGGAAGATCCAGCGCTGCCGACAGCGCTCCCGGGTCCGTGACCTGAAAGTTGTAGTAAACCGCAGGGGTTGTATTGTCGACGGTGAACCTGAGCAATGCGGTGTCCTCCCCGCGAAAGGTTGCCCTTACCGCATCCCGCATCAGGGTCAGGTAATTGCCGTTATTCTTGAAATCGTAAAGATCGCTCAGCCATTCAGGCGTTATGTCCAGATAAGGGGTATCCAGGTTCCACCAGGGGGAAATAATATATTCCAGGGTATTAAGATAATACACGGCATAGGTGGGAATATCGGTGATGTACTGTTTCCAGCGGGTGTCGTCGAAGGTGATGACCACCGGAACAAAGGCCGCATCGTAGTTGTAGGTTGTCGCGTTATATAAGCCGCGGTCGAGAACCCCGTTTCCCCAGTAAATGTAGTCATTGCCGATGGCCATTTCCTTGGTGAAGCGGGCGCTTTCGGGAAACAGCAGCGGCCGGGGGAAAAAGGATGAAAAGACGGTTGTCTCGACATCCTGATCCGCAATCCCCACATCACTGACAATCCAGTTTCCGGCGAATTTGTGGGACACCGGTTCCGGCGGTGTCAGGCCGTTGACCGAATCTGCGGAAACGGCTTCGGCCAGGGCTTCGACACACAGATAGCGCGGACGCGGATCCCCGTCAGCGGGGTAAACAAACACATCCCATTCGGCCCGTGCCCCATTGACAATCGGTCCTGCCGAGTTGTAGATGTTGAGCAGGAAAAAGTAGGCCGGCGCATCATCCGATTCAAGAAACCGAATGGGGGCGAGACGAAACCCGGCCGGCAGTTCGTTCGCCTCAAAGGCATCGATCGCGGCCTGATCCTTGAATTCCCACCGGATAAAAACCGAACCGGGCAGGCCGTCACCGTCCGCTTCACTGGACACGATAAAATCCAGCCAGGGTTTATTGCCGGGATCAAAAACATCTTCCGCATAGTCAAAAGCCGTCATGGCGGGAAAAAGTTTTTTCAGGGGGTTTCGGGAAGTGATCAGTGCGTCCGCCGATTTACAGATCGGTGTTGACGGTATGGTCACTGTGACCCGGCCGAGTTCCCGGGCAACGGGAGCTTCCAGGACCAGCGGCGCATCACCGGAGGCGCTGTCCAGTTCATTGTAGTTGTCGACAAAGGTGGATGCGTTGTCCATATGAAAGGACACGCTGCCGGAAACGGCGGTGCCGGCAAAATCCAGCGAACCGCTCACCACTTTCGCGCCTCTCAATGACCGGTCCGCCGTGATAGTGCTGCTGAACATGGCCGGCAGTGCGTAAACAAAACTGAACGCCGATCCGTTCTGGAGAACGCTCGAAAAAGGAACGATCGCGGCGTCACCGGCGGATGCCGTGCCGTCGACCACATCCAGAACCGACTGCACCGCTGCCGGACTGCCCGCGACCAGGACACCGCCGGCAAGCAAACAGATGTTGCTGCCGTTCAGGTCCAGATAGACGGCATGATTGCCCGTGCCGTAAGTTGCCGCAAAAGTCAACTCCGGACCCTGGGTCACTTCTTCGATCGTGTCACAGCCCAGCCGGGCCAGCAGAAACAGACCTTCCGAAGCATCTGTCGTTTGCACCAGCAGCGCGGTTTTCATCACATCGGTCAGATCAATATTCTCGGCCAGATTGCCCATGGTGCTGAAGGGCCGACGGAGGGCCGGATCTCCCATATTATTGTTCAGCAAACCGGCAATCCGGGCGGCGGAATCCCCGGCCAAAAGGCTGTGAATGTCAACAGCCAGCACCCCGCGGACATCCCCGGGCAGCAGCGCGGTTAATGCCGTTACATTTTCAATATGGGAGGTCAGGGGCAGCTCACAGGAGGCCCGGACTGACGGTGGCCAGGCAAGATGATGCAGAATAACCGGCAGCAGGCATAAAAAAAGTTTAAGCTTTTTTTTCACTTTTTTCCTCAAGAAAATGTTTTTAGAAATTTTTTGTTTTGCTCTTGTCGATTATATAATAGACGATTCTTTAATGTTCAAACAGTTTCGGACTTAATTGTAAAAAAATCTATAAAAAAACCGCTAAAATAAAAAAATCAAAAAAACGAGTCAACGATGCAATTAAAACCGAATTCACTTTTCTTACTTGTAATATAAACTATATAAAAGACTTATACAAAATTTTGTATGGTATTGGGCAAGCATTGACAGAACCCGGCTAAGATGATAAGAATATCTTTCCAGTGCCAGTATATTAGTAATATATCCTTTGGAACAAGATGAATGCCATAGAGGTTGACAATCTGTCAAAATTTTACGGTCCGGCAAGAGGCATTGAAGATGTTTCTTTTTCGGTAAAACAGGGCGAGATCATGGGATTTCTCGGTCCCAATGGTTCCGGAAAGACAACCACCATGCGCATTCTGACCTGTTTTTTTCCCCCGACCGGCGGAACCGCCCGAATCTGCGGGACGGATATTTTGAAGGATTCCTTTTCCGTCCGCCAGAAAATCGGTTATTTACCGGAAAACGTCCCTCTGTATGGAGATATGCCGGTCTTTGCATATTTGAACTTTTTTGCCGAAATAAAGGGGGTGCCGGCAAAACAGAAACGGGAAAAGGTGAATGACGTTGTTCAGCGTTGTGAACTGCAAACGGTTTCCCACCGTCTGATTCGGAAACTGTCGAAAGGGTTTCGGCAGCGGGTGGGGATTGCCCAGGCGCTGTTAAACGATCCGGAAGTGCTGATTCTTGATGAGCCCACCGTGGGACTCGATCCGAAGCAGATCATCGATATTCGCAGTCTGATCAAGGGGCTGGGCGGAAAGCAGACCGTGATTTTATCGACCCATATTCTGCCGGAAGTCAGCATGACCTGCGACCGGGTGATTATTATGCACGAAGGAAGACTGATTGCGGTGGATACGCCGGAAAACCTTACCCGAAAACTTCAGCAGGCACCGAGAATCATGCTGAAAGCGGACGGACCCGAGCCGGAAATGTTAAAAACTATCGGCAGTCTTTCAGGCATTACCCGTGTGGTCAGTAAAGCACCTACGCCCGGGAAGCCCGGTTTTTATGAGATCGAAGCCGAAGAGCGTATGGATACCATCAATGAAATTGCCAGGGCGGTCTATGAAAACGGATGGAAACTGAGAGAGATCCGGCCGCAGGATATGACCCTGGAAGAAATATTTATCAAGGTGGTTACGGAAGAGGAAGGGGTGGGTAACCGGTGAACTGGTTTTTTATTATGAAAAGAGAGGTGGCTTCCTATTTTACCTCTTTGACCGCATATGTGGTGCTGGGCATTTTCCTGGTGATTTCCGGATATTTTTTTTACACCAATCTGACCATGTTCGTTATGATGGTCGGCTCCGATATCAAACTGGGACTGTGGCAGTATACCTTCCATGATATGCGCCGGTTTATGCTGCTGCTGCTGCCGCTGTTGACCATGCGCCTTTTTTCGGAAGAAAAAAAACTGGGAACCATTGAACTTCTGTATACCCATCCGGTCAAAGACCTGGCCATTATTATGGGCAAATATCTGGCCTGCCTCCTGGTACTGGCTGTGATGCTGTGTTTGACCTTTCTGTATCCTGTGCTGCTGAATATCGTTTTCAGTATTGAGATGGGCCCGCTGATCACCGGTTATCTCGGCCTTTTTCTGCTGGGCGGTGCTTTTATTGCCTGTGGTCTGTTCGTTTCCTCCCTGACTGAAAACCAGATTGTTGCTGCCATGGTGACGGTCGGCGTTCTGGTCCTTTTCTGGTCGATTGACTGGAACGAAGGAATTGCCGGAACCCAGGCCATGATCATTCTGCACCAGATGTCGCTGTTTGAGCATTTTTATAATTTTCCCAGAGGTGTGATAGCCCTTGCGGATATTGTCTATTATCTGACCCTGACCCTGTTTTTCCTTTTTCTGACCCTGTGTTCGCTGGAGTCCCGGCAGTGGAGGGGAAAAAGATGAAACGATCCGCCTGGTTGTCAAAACAGACCCTGATGCACGGCATTGACCTCCTGCTGCTGGTGGTTTTTGTGCTGGGGATCGTGACGCTGATCAATTATCTGGCGTACCAGCATAACCGGCGGGTCGACCTGTCCCCGGACAAGACCTTTTCGCTTTCTTCCCGTACCCGGCAGGTGCTGGATTCGCTTGAGCACGATGTCCAGGCAACGATATTTTATGACCAGCAAGAAGGCCGCGCCTATCACGAGCTGATGCAGCTGTTTGCCTGGGCCTCTGAGCGGTTCCATTATACGTTTATCGATATCAACAAAAACCCGGCAAAGGCGCAGGCCTTTAATATCAGCAGAAAAGGTGCCGGAATTATTGAATACATGGGAAAGAAAGAAAAAGTGCTTCAGTTTGAAGAACACAGTATTGTCAATACACTGATCAGGCTGATGGATACCAGCGTCAAAACCGTTCGCTTTACGACCGGGCATGGCGAAAAAGCGCTGACCAGTCAGGATCCCGAACTCGGCTGTGCCATGATCCGGCAGGCGCTTGAAGCGGAAAATTTCAAGGTGGCGGAAATCCTGCTGATGCAGCAGCAACGGATTCCCAAGGACACCATGCTTCTGGTCATCTGCGGTCCGAAGAAGGATTTTTTAACCCGGGAACTGGATATGATTGACGTTTACCTGAAAAACGGGGGCCGGGTAATGCTGCTGTGCGATCCTTTTCCTTTGCCGGAAGTGGAAAAGTACATGCGGCAGAAAGGGGTTTCTCTTTCCCGTGATTTTGTCATAGATAAAAAAAGCAAGCTGTTCGCCCTGGATCATATGACCCCGATTGTCATTCCGGACCGGACCCATGCCATTGCGGAGTATATGAACGATGCGGTGGTTTTTCCGGTCTGTCGATCGGTTTTTCCGGTGGCGGCGGTTGCTGCCGCGCAAAAAACAGCTGTTATCGCGAAATCAAGTCCGGACAGCTGGGCGGAACGCGATACCCAGAGCGTTTATGCCAAAAAAGCCGTATTTGACAAGGGAAAGGATATCAGCGGTCCGGTGCCGGTCGCGCTGGTAACAGAGATTGACGGCGGAGCGGAGCGGCCGGGACTTTTAATGGTATTTGGGGATTCCGACTTTATCACCAATTATTACCATTCTATTTTGGGGAACCGGGACTTTTTTTTGAATGCGGTCAACTGGTTTGCAGAAAAAGAGGTTGGGCTTGCGCCGCGCCCCCGACCGGCCCAGTCCCCCATGTCCATCCTGTTTTTGACGAAGAATGAAAGCCGTCTGATTTTCTGGTCGGCGGTGGTTATAGAACCCCTGCTGGTGCTTCTGGCGGGGCTGTCCGTGATTCTTTGGAGACGCTTTAAGCGATGAATATAAAACGGCTTTTTTTCTGGGGGGCGTTATTTTTTCTTTTACTGGGCTATGTTCTGATTTTCGAGAAAAAACCGGTTGAAAATATTTCCGAACCGGACGGGACAGAATTAACCCCGGTTTTTGCTTTTTCTCAGGAAGACATTGTCCATGTGAAAATTATTCACAAAAACAAAAGAGTGGTTTTAAAAAGAACAGCGCGTTCATGGCAGGCGATCTCCCCGAAGCCCAAGCAGAAGCTTCGGCAAGAAGCGATCCGGAGCCTGCTGTCGGCCATTGTGGATGCTGTGGTTATCAGTGTGATTGCAGACGATCCGAAAGACCTGTCTCAGTTCGGACTTTCCCGGCCGTCTTCTGTGTTAAATATTTTTCTTGAAGAAAAAGATAAGCCGGTTGTTTTTTTGCTGGGGAATAAAACCCCGATAACCATAAGCATGTATGCCATGGAAAAAGATAAAAACACGGTGATTGAAACCGGAACCTTTTTAGCTGCTTCGATAAGCAGTTTTATGGCGAACTTTTAGTCAAGGGCTTTCCCCGGCCATAATTGTTCTGAATCCATGGAAAAAATCAAAGTCATCCATCCCATTACCCGTCTGATTCTTGGCGGCGCCCAGCAAAATACCATAGACACCTGTGACCGCCTGAACCGGGACCGGTTTGCGGCCTCCATTATTGCCGGTCCGGAGACCGGTGCCGAGGGATCTCTGATCTCGGAAGTGCGGCAACGGGACATTCCGCTGATTCTTCTTCCCGAAATCGTCAGACGGCCGGCGCCGCTAAAAGACCTGATGGCGGTGAAGCAGATGGCGGACATTTTTAAAAAGGAGAAACCGCATATTGTTCACACCCACAGTTCGAAAACCGGAATTCTGGGCCGATGGGCCGCCAGAATTGCCGGTGTTCCCATTATTATTCATACGGTTCATGGCTGGGGGCACCATGTTTACAAAAAGCTGTTTTATCAAAAGCTTTTTACCTTTCTCGAGCAAAAGAGCGCCCGAATCACCGATACCCTGATTGTCGTGTCATCTGCCAATTCGAGAGACGGCCTGAAGGACGGGATCGGCAGGCCGGATCAGTATCGAACAATTCACAGCTGTATCGATCTTGAGGTTTTTGCCGCCGAAAATTCCCGGACAGCACAGATGAAAAAAGCGCTTGGCCTGAACCCGGACAGCCGTGTTGTCGGAACCATCGGCCGGCTGTCCCGGCAGAAAAACCCCCTCGATTTTGTCCGGACGGCCGATAAGGTGAAGAAACAGTTTCCCAGCACCCAGTTTGTGTTTGTCGGGGACGGGCCCCTGAGACGGGAAACAGAAACACTGATCAAGGCTGCCGGCCTGACCGGGGACATTGTGTTGACCGGTCTCAGGACGGATATCCCCGAACTGCTCAGATGCATGGATGTCTTTATTCTGACCTCCCTGTGGGAGGGGCTGCCGCGGGTGATTCCCCAGGCCATGGCCTGCGGGGTACCGGTAGCTGCCAATGCCGTGGACGGGGTTTGTGAAGTCATTGAAGACGGGATCAACGGTTTTCTGATTCCGCCGGGAAATACGGACCTGATGGCGGCGCAGATTGTTCGTATTCTGAAAGAGGATTCTTTGCGGCAGACCTTTATTCGAAAAGGACAAGAGACGGCCGGAAAACGGTTTTCTCTTACCGACATGATTCAAAAACTGGAAGCCCTTTATGAAGAAAGGCTTTTGTTAAAAGGCATTCAATGAAGGACCGAGTCGTTCATATCGTAAAGGCCACGGGAATTCACGGAACGGAAAAACACCTGCTGACCCTTCTCTCCGGGCTGAAAGAGAAGTATCATGTGTTCCTGATCGTGCTGACCGAACCGAAAACCCCCCTGAAGGAATACTTCCGGCAACTGGCCGAAAACGGCATCAGTGCCTATCGTGTGATAATCCGGTCGGACCTGGATCCGGTCTGTGCCTGGAAGATTTTTCAGGTGATTAGAAAAGTAAAGCCGGTTCTTGTCCATACCCACCTGATTCATGGTGATCTCTACGGCACCCTGACTGCCGGAGCTGCGGGGGTTAAGCCTATTGTTTCCACCAAACACAATGATGACGCATTTAGAAAAAACCGCTTCATTCGAGCCCTCAACATGGCTGTCAACAGGCGAACTTCCGGCATGATTGCCATATCAGAATGGGTGCGCAAGTTTATAACGACGGTTGAGGATGTTCCGGAAAATAAAATCAGAACCGTGTATTACGGTCTGAAAGATATTTTCCCAGGAAGCGATACCAATATTTTCCGGGAAGCGTTCGGGATTTCTCAGGACGCGATCGTTGTCGGGATCATTGCCCGGCTGGTGGTGCAAAAAGACCATCAGACCCTGATTGCGGCATTTGCCAGGGCATACCGGAAAAACAGCAAACTGCTATTGCTGATTACCGGTGACGGAAAGTTGAAATCCGACCTGAAGCACCAGGTGAAGACGGCCGGTCTTGAAAAAAAGGTTGTTTTTACCGGGTATCGTCCCGACACGGAAAAAGTTCTTTCGGCCATCGACATCTTTGTCCATCCTTCCCGCTGGGAAGGCTTCGGTCTGTCCATTCTTGAGGCCATGATCATGGCGAAACCGGTCATTGCGACAAATGTCAGCGCAATTCCGGAACTGGTCCGGGGAAATGAGACCGGTTTTCTGGTGCCGGCAGGAGATACCGAGGCACTTGCGCGCAGCATTCTGGATTTGGCTGAAAACGCCGAACTGCGAAAAACATTGGGACATTGCGGCAGAGAAAGATGGAAAAATAAATTTTCAGCTGATAAGATGATCGCAGAAACGGAAAATTATTATAAAGAACTGCTTTTGGACAGGCCATGAAAAAAAAATCAAACAAAGAAAAACCGTTACCGGCCAAGGCTGACGCGGCCCCGTCCATTTTTGTTGGTTTGATTGAAAAAACCGTCTCGCTGGGGCCGCTTTTTCTGCTGGGGGTGGCCCCGCTGATTTATCTGAAACTGGGCGGCGAGTTTGAAAACAATCCGAAAATGGCTTTTTTGCAATGGGGCATTGTTCTGCTGGCCCTGATTCAGCTGTTGCCCTTTCAAAAGCAAGAGGCGTTTGTCTGGAAACGAACACCGCTGGATCTGCCGATCCTGTTTTTTTACGGTTTTTGCTGGCTCTCCCTGGTTTTTTCGACCAATCCTCATGTCGCCACCCTTTTGCTTCTGCACTGGTTCGGCGCACTGGTTTTCTTTTTCTTCCTGGTGCATACCCTGAAAAACGAAACGGATGTGGACGATTTCTTTTTTGTCATCGGTCTTTCTGCGCTGATGGTTTCGATTGTCGGATGTCTTCAGGTGTTTTACGGGTTTTCGCTGGTGCCCCAGATGTCGCCACCGGCAAGCACATTTTCCAACAGGAACATGGCTTCTCAGTTCATTGCCATGGCGGTTCCGGTGACGGCCGGTTCTATTCTTCTGGTCCGTGAGCTGCATATGAAACTGATCAGCGGACTGAGCCTTTCTGTTTCCCTGTTTTTCCTGAACCTGACCCGGACACGGTCGGCCCTGATCTCAGTAATTTTTATCGCGGTTCTGGTCTTTTTGCTGTTTCTGTTTTCCGCATGGCTGAAAAAGCATGTTCGGGTGAGAAAAGGGGTCTTTGGTTTGCTGTTGGTTGTGGCTATTTCTGTTTGTCTGCTGTTTTTTCAACCGGCCAGAAAACGGCTGCATCTTGACAAGCAACTTCCGGAAATATCCTCGCTTATTAAAAAGGCCGATAAAGGTACGGCCAAGCTTCGTTTCAACTGGTGGAAAAACACGGTTTTCATTGCTGAAGAAAATTTCTGGACCGGAATCGGCCTGGCCAACTTCAAGCTGGTGTACCCGAAATATCATCGCGTCTCGAGAATTGACCGGACTTTTACCGAAAGAAAACAGGTGAACCGGGTGCATAACGACCATCTCCAGCTCTTTTCTGAGCTGGGGTTTTTCGGTTTTTGCATGTATGTCTGGATTTTCATAACCGCTTTCTACCTTTTTTATAAAATTCTGAAAAAAGCGAACAACCGCGAAACCCGGTTGCGGGCGATCTGCCTCCAGCTGGGAATCGTCATTTTCCTGATTGTTGCCTTTTTCACCTTCCCTCTTGAGCGGGCCATGCCGCCAATCCTGCTGTTTACCTATCTGGGGCTTACCGCCTATTTATACGTGAGCTGTTCTTCCGAGCATGAAAACTTCTGGCGATTTCCGTTTCAGCGAACCATTCGCATTTGTGCAGCCGCGGTGCTGATCCTGTTTTTATGCAGTTCTTTTTTCTTTTTAAGAAAGATCGTGATTTCCGACAAATATTTTGTGTCGGGAATGGCGCTGGCGAAACGCGACCGTCGTGAGGCGGCCTGCGCGGCCCTGCAAAAGGCAAAAATTTTTTCCATGTGGAATTATAATATTACCTCTCTCCTTGGGCAAAACTACCTGCAGCTGGGGAAATATCGAAAAGCCATTCGAGAGTATGAAGAATCCTTCCGGGCCAATCCCTACAATACAAACGGAATCCTCAACATGGGATACTGCTATCTCAAGCTCAATGATTATGATGAGGCGGAGCGCTATTTTAACAAGTACATCTCTCTGCTGCCGGACTCGCCGAAAGTGATCAACAACCTCGGGATTGTATACTTTTCAAAAAAAGACTATAAACGCGCCGAAGCGTATTATGCTAAAGCAAGGGACCTGAATCCCAAATATGCTGAACCGCACTATAATCTCGCCAATCTTTACCGTCAGCTGGGTGATCTCGAAAAGGCGATAACGGAGTATAAGAAAACGATTGAACTGGATCCGAAGATGTTTAACGCCAGAATTTTTTTGTGTGATGTGTATATGGAGAAAGGGGCTTTTGAGCAGGCGCATGAGGTTGTCCAGCCTTTGTTGGAAAACAGGAAAACATTAGGCCAGGCGCACCTTCTGAAGGGCAATATATTTCAGAAGCAGGGGAAACCCAAAAAGGCCCTTCATCAGTATTTCAGGGCCATGCGCCTTTCCCCGAAAAATCCCGTTGCCTATCAGAAAATCGGGCTTGCACAGTTTTCCCTGAAAAATTACAGTGAAGCGGAAAGATTTTTCAACAAGGCCCTTTCCCTGAATCCGAACATTATTCAGGCCCTTACCCTGCTTGCGCAAATCCATGTCCGCAGGCAGGATGATGACGGCGCCCGGAAACTGTATGAACGAGCCTTGGCGCTGAACCCGAAGCTTTACGAGGCCCGGTTTAATCTGGGAAATATTTTCAGGCGTGCGGGGATGTATCGCGAGGCCAGTGTGGCCTACAGCCGGTCCCTCAAGACTGCCCCGCATTTTGCCCCGGCGCACTATAACCTGGCAACGATTCTAATGAAATTCGGCAGAAACGAGGAGGCCCTTTTTCATTTCAAGAAATCGGCGGAGAAACCTTCCCCGCATATAAATGAAACCCAGGTGAAAAAACTGATTGCCGAGCTTGAAAAGAAACTGGGCCGAAAATAATATTTTTTTCGATGCTTGAGAAATGCTTTGCGCCCTTCTAGGGTTTGCTGACGGAGGGATAAACGAATCCGTAATAAAAAAGGCATTAGATAATGAAAACACTCCGGCTGGGTTATCTTTCCACGATGTACCATACCTCTCACCTGATCAAAAATCTCGGGTGGCTCGAAACCGGTCTGGGCGTAAAAACAGCGTGGACCCTGTTCGGCACCGGCCCCGCGATGGTCAAGGCCTTTCAGGAAGACCGGCTGGATATCGGTTATATTGGATTGCCGCCGGCAATGATCGGTATCGGGCAGGGGCTTCCTCTCAAGTGTGTGGCCGGTGGTCATGCGGAAGGAACCGTAATGATCGGCCGGCAGGACATTACGCCTTTTTCGGTCAGTGGATCGGTCCGGGAAGTGCTTTTGCAGTTTCGCGGTAAACGGGTCGGCGCCCCTTCCGCTGGATCCATCCATGATGTGATTGCCCGTTTTCTGGTCCGTCAAAACGGGCTGAAGGATATTTCGATCGTAAATTATGCCTGGGCGGACCTGATCCCGGATGCCATTCAGTCCGGAGATATCTGCGGCGCTTTCGGAACGCCGCCCCTTGCGGTGGTTGCAGACACCTGGTTCTCTTTTCCGATTGTTCTTCCGGCATCGGAAATCTGGCCCTTCAATCCGAGCTACGGAATTGTGGCAACAGAAAAAATGTTAAAAGCAAAACAACTTCTCAAAGGGTTTATCCGGCTTCATGAAAAAGCGTGCAATATGATCATCAGTTTTCCGGAAAGGGCTGCGGAAGTGATTGCCGCTGAAATAAAGGTTGTTGACCGCCGTTTTGTGCAAAAGGTCCTTTCGGTTTCTCCCTGCTACTGTGCGGCACTTCCTCCGGAATATATAAATGCGACCATGGCCTTTCTGCCGGCCTTGAAAAACATGAATTACATCAAACGGGATCTTTCCGAAAAAACGGTTTTTGATTTTTCTTATATTCGGGCATTGCATCCGGAACCGCATCACTACAATACCCCCTTGAACACACCAATCCTTGATGAGCCATGCTGAGGGTGACACAAGCGATAAAAATTAACGAGGCGGAGATAAACCTTTGTTTTATCCATGCGTCCGGTCCCGGTGGTCAGAACGTTAACAAGGTGGCCACGGCGGTTCAGCTGCGGTTTGATGTTGTCAATTCTGCTTCCCTTTCTGCTGCCGTGCGGCAAAGGCTTCTCCGTCTGGGGGGCAAACGGGTGACTCGTGAAGGGGTTTTGGTGATTGTTGCCCGGCGTTTTCGCACTCAGGAAAAGAACCGAATGGATGCGCGGCTGCGGCTGGCGGCCCTGGTTCGCAAGGCGGCTGCTTTGCCGGTGCCACGCAAAAAAACCCGGGTGCCGCAAAAATCAATCGAAAGAAGGATTCAGCACAAGAAGAAACGGGGACAGACAAAAAAGCTGCGAAAAACGGTTTTCTGCCCCGAGGATTGAAAGGGTTTGGGACATTTTCCTAAATGGTGTAGTCCTTTACGGAGCAAAAAGCTGATGGGGTTCAATGAATAGTACAGATGTTTAAGTGAAGGGCGAAAACGCATGGCGCATAGCGGTAAGCGCACAGCGTTTAAAACACAAGACAGTTTTTTGGAATTTTTTGTACGTTGTGCTCTACACGTTCTGCTCTTTGCGCAATTGAGGCTACAGCAAAACAGAAATTGGCCTATAATATTAGTATTAATGCTCCGACGGGGACTATTCCTGCAGCTTGAGCAGTTCCCTGAGTTTGTCCTGAACCGTCTCAGCGCTGAACGGTTTCACCACAAAACCGTTCACACCGATCCGGGCGGCCAGCTGATGTTGACACCGGTCGGTTTCCGTGGTTGTCATGAGGATAGGCGTGTCTTTCAAATCCGGGATTTTTCGAATTTCTTTTGAAAATTCAATTCCGTCCATTGCCGGCAGGTTCATGTCCGTCAATATCAGATCAATCGTTTTATCTTTTTTCAGTTTTTCAAGGGCTTCTTTGCCGTTTGATGCCGTAATAATGTCAACATGCAGGTCTGCGGCAACGGTCCTGTAGAACAGAAGCATGGGTGTTGAGCCGTCAACGGCCAGAATCTTTTTCCCGGTTTCATGAATGGCGCTGTATTCAATCTTTTCTGCATCCGTTTCCGCTCTTTCACCGCCGATGGCCACCAGCTTGACGTAAAATTCGGAAATAATTTCAGGATCATTCAGCCGGGTAATACAGGCAATCATTTTTTTGCCGATAGCGGGAGTTTGGTACAGGGTTTCAAAGATTGAAAGAGCATTTGTTCGCACAACAGCTTCAACAAGTCTTTCGCTCTGCCGGTCGTTTTTGGAAATTTCATCCGCAATTTTTTCAGTGACGGCCTTATTGTTTTGTGCGTTCAGCGAAGAGATGATCGACATCAGCAGTATTTCATCTGTTGTTCGAAGGCTGTTCAACAGGCACTCCGTGCCGGCAGGGGAGGGGATCTGTCCCAGGGCTTCATAGATGGCCTGTCTGACGTTATGGTCCTCGGCATATCCGTGGGTCACCGCTTCCACCAGGCTGTTCACCGCACTTTTGTCCCCGATTTGTCCGAGAATGGCAGCGGCCATAATCTTCATGGCATCATTGTCTGTTTTGAAATGTTCGGTCAGGAAACGAATTGCCGGGGAGCCGGCCTTGACCAGTTCACCCTGGATAATTTGTCTGGCCCGAACACTTCTGTGATGAATCATTTCCGAAAGAAAAGAAAATGCCTTTTCGGTTTTCAGTGCGCCCAGCGTCTCTATGGCCTTGTATTCGGCAATGGAGCAGTTTTCAAATTTTTTATCTGACTCGCCTTCCCGGATAATATTACAGAGTGTGTCGAAGGAAGCGCCGTTTGCCTGTTCTCCCAGTTTCTTTATGGAGAGCGCAGAAACAAGGGAATCTTTATGGCCAACATACTTATTGAATATTCCGAGAAGTTCGGGGTCCTTCAGTTCTGCAATGGCCGTGAGAATTTCAAGCAGAATGCCGGCATTTTCTTCCTTTTCCGCAAGCTGGGCCAGTTTTTTCCCGGCCGCCGGCATCCTGTTTTTGCCGGCGACCTGAACACAGAGTTTTTTGACACCCATGCTGGTGGACGACAGTCCTTTCACGGTGGCTTGTTCATTTCTGGACAGCAGTGATTGAAGCGTTTCCTGGACCATAAAGGCGATGGAATCATTATCCATTGGGACGGCATAGAGCTCAAGCAACTGGGGAATGGCTTCGTAATTTTCGGTTTTTTCAATTTCCGCCAGAATGCGCATCTGATCCATAAAATCTTTTGATCTGAAATTGTCCAGGATTTCCATTGGGCTGCCTTTATAAATTCCGGTTCAGATGAAAAATATAAATTTCTATTTTTATATCAAAATAACCGTTATGTCAATCGACCGAAAATTTTTCCAAAAAGATATGGCCAGCTGTTTTCAGCGGTGATCTTAATTTTTATCAAGCGAAATTCAGGAACAAGTCCCGCTTTCGCCTTGCTTTGTTTTTGCAGATTTAACCCGGATTTGCAACTGCATGGCAGATTTTTTTAAGAATGCGGTTGGGCAAGAGCTGAAAAACATGAAAAACTTCAGCCGAAAACAGGTTTCTGTTTATTTTTCGATGCCGCTTTGTTTACAATTAATCAAAAAACAAGTATGGTTAAAAAAATAAAGGTTGCAAATAGTATGCGTTCAGCACATATTCTAAAACCGGTTTATTGCTTTCTGGCTGTTTGTTTTTTCGGGTATTTTTTCGCGCCCTTGGCCAATGCGGGACCGGCTGCCGATAAAAGCTGTTTATGGGAGATAAAGGCCGGGCCGGGCCGGGTGTACCTTCTGGGTTCCGTTCACCTTTTAAAAGAAAAGACCTATCCGCTGAAAAATTCCATTGAAAAAGCTTACCGGGACTCAAATACCGTTGTTTTTGAAACAGATCTTGACAAGTTGAACGACCCGGCTTTTCAGCTCAGCCTGGCAGCTTCTGCCATGTATCTGGACGGCAGCCGCCTGAAGGACAAACTTCCGGAAAAGAGCTATCTGCGGGTCAAAAAACGAATGGCGGCGTATGGCCTGCCCTTTGAAAATTTTGAACTTTACAAACCCTGGTTCTGTGCCATGGCCATGAGTGTTGCCGAACTTCGCCGGCAGGGGCTTGACCCGGCTTTCGGAGTCGACCGTTATTTTTTCGAGCGCGCCAGGCAGGACCGTAAAAAACTCGATTTTTTTGAAACAGGAGCGTTTCAGCTGGACCTTTTCCGGGCAATGGGAGCGCTGAACCAGGTTCGATTTCTCGAACAGACGCTTGAAGATATTGCCGTTATGGAAAAAATGTTTCCGGAACTGCTGAAGGCCTGGAAAAGCGGAAATACCGAAACGCTGGACCGGATCATCAATAAAAGCTTTAAGGACTTTCCGAAGATTTATGAAAGGTTTATCACGCAAAGAAACAACAACTGGCTGCCGCGAATCGAAAAATGGATCAACAGTTCTCAGCGGGTAATGATTATTGTCGGAACCGGACATCTGGTCGGGGCAAAAGGCCTTGTTTCCCGGTTGACCCAAAAAGGGTATGATGTCCGGCAGCAGTAGCCCTTCATTTGGATGGCATGGATTTTGAGAAACGGTGGAACTATGGGAAATACACCAGACGCGGCTTTGGGCGAGACCCGGCGGCTAAAATTATACCGGATTATTTTTGAGTCGGGAACAAAGGCCGGCAAGGTTTTCGACCTCCTGCTGATCCTTTCCATTGTGATCAGTGTGCTGGTGGTGATGCTGGACAGTGTCCGTTCCGTCAACATCAATTACGGCCGGACGCTGTTTCTGCTCGAGTGGTTTTTTACCCTTTTGTTTACGCTGGAATATCTGCTGCGGATTTACTGTGCCCGGGCGCCGATCAAATATATGAAAAGTTTTTTCGGCATAATCGACCTGCTGGCGGTGCTTCCCACCTACCTGAGCCTTTTGCTTCCGGGCAGTCAGTATATGCTGGTGATCCGAATCCTGCGACTGCTCCGGGTGTTCCGGGTGCTGAAGCTGGCAAAATTTATCGGCGAATCGGAAATGCTGATCCGGGCCCTGAAAGCCAGCCGCCGCAAGATCACAATCTTTATTTTTGCGGTACTGACCCTGGTGGTGATCCTGGGATCGCTCATGTATGTGATTGAGACCCCGGAGAACGGTTTTACCAGCATTCCCCGAAGTATTTACTGGGCGATTGTGACCCTGACCACCGTGGGGTACGGTGATATTCATCCGAAAACAGGCCCGGGCCAGGCGCTGGCGGCCCTTATCATGATTTTAGGCTATGGCGTGATTGCCGTTCCCACCGGCATTATTACCATAGAGGCTTCCGGCCTGTCCCGGAAATCCATGAAGGGTGTCTGTGCCGGGTGTGGTGAAAAAAACCATGACACGGATGCCGTATACTGCAAGTACTGCGGCGAGAAACTGTAGGGACATATTAAGAAAGCTCAGATTTTTAATTATGCAGGGTACGCCACTAGCGTCACGTATTAGTCACTAAAGATTATCACGCTACACGTAACTTTTGCTTTTTTTAAGGTTTCCGGTGGGTGGATAAATGCAAATTAAAAGGGAGAACAAGGATTATTTCAGCTTGCGGTTAAACGCTGTATTGGGCTGCATCGGCAGGGGCAAGCCAAGCTTTTGGCAAAATACTTCTATTTTAAATGCCATCAATTTATAAATTAATTTCGCAACAGCAAAAGGAGAATTTTTTTCACCTGGTTCGGGAGACAATTCTACAATGTCACAGGCAACTACATTTGTATTGCTGAAAACAAATGAAAACAAAGACATGGCTTCATCCCATAAAAATCCGCCGGGCTCCGGGGTACCCGTCGATGGTATAACACTCCAGTCAAATGCATCTACATCAACAGTAAGATAAACCGGTCCGGACAATTTTTTAAGCGCCCGATAAACATGATCCGGATTTTTGCGATAGTCATGCATGGTGTATACAGTATAGCCTTTTTCTTTTATGATGTTCCGTTCGTTCATACACATACTGCGTATGCCGACCTGAACCGCATCTGCACCGGTTTCACGGATTCTTGCCATTACCGAAGCATGGCTAAGTTCACTGCCTTCATATTCGTGGCGCAGATCTGCGTGGGCATCAATTTGAACACAACTTAGCTTTGGGTAAACCGTTTGCACTGCTTTAAAAAGGCCACTGCTAATCGAATGATCACCGCCTATAAACATTGGGAATTTTTGCATACCCATTATCAGTCGGGCTGTTTCGATACAGATATCATGCATTTTACTTTTATCGGATGAAATTGTTGCTGAGGATAAGGTGCTAACCCCCGCTTTATAGGGCTCAAAATCAAGGATTTCATCGTATAGTTCCAGATATTGAGATGCCTTGATTATCGCTTGAGGCGCCTCTGCTGCACCGGTGCCATAGGAAACGGCGCCCTCAAACGGAATCGGCTGCAATGCAAAAAATGATGTTTTAATGTCTGTGTATAAAACATCAAGATCTAAAAACTGCTCGGCATTAAGGTTCATACTGTTCAACCAGTTTAGGTTTGTACTCGCAAATGTTTTGGACCAGCCTACCGGGTTTTCTGGTTTTGCATTCTGCCAGTACGAAGGCTGCCAGAATCGGTAAAATAATACTGTATTCACCCCAGATTTGTACCAGCTTATCATCATCCGCTGACTTATATTTTCCCCAAGTGACCGCTTCACTAAACGTACAGCTGGAAAGGCTGCCCTCACGCTCAATGGCCGTAGTTATCTGCAGGCCCCGCTCTGCCCCTTCAAACTCAACCCCCAGAATCTGACTAATCGTTGGACCGGTTTGCTGTATAAAATTTTTAGGCCCTCCGCCACCGATTTCCACAAAACCCGTTTTTGGACAATGATAGGGAATAGCAGCAGAATGGAGGATATCCAGCTGTCCGGAGATTTTTACAGGATAACCATCCAGGTCAAGCCTCGCAAGGTTCATGGCAATCGAATGGTTAGACAATGAATCCCAAAAAATGGGGATACCTAGTTTAGCTGCCTGAACAACAAAACTGTGTTCGGGATATTTGCTTTTTTTCTCCGCCCATAATCCAAGAGCATAATTGAATTCCCAACTGGACAATTCACGGCCAGAAAGATTTGCGTATTCCTCCCGGACAAATTCCCGAATGATCGCATCCTGCGCTTCCAGCGTCTCAACCTCCCGGATTCCAATATCATAAATGCGGGTATCTCCATGTTTTCGCAAAAGGTCATCGTCCATGGATGGATTAATAGCTTTTACCGGAAGACCAAATGCAAAATGCAGATCGTGATACACCTGCGCGCCGGTTGAACAGATAGCATCTATAAACCCAGCCTCTATAAGCGAAATAATCATACCGCCCATCCCGCCGGCAACTCCAGCACCGGCAATTCCCAGCCAGATGGTATCTCCCTCAGTGATCATTCTTTTAAAAAGATGCGCCCCCCTATAGACATTACGCGCTTCAAAGGCTGTCTTGCCGTAAAGTTCAACCAACTGGGAAATTGATGTCGTTTTCCCGAGTCGGTGCGGAATAATATCTTTTGCTTTATGAAAGAGTGAATTTTTTAATGACATAGCTTTCCCTTAATCCAAAAGCATTACAGCCATGGCCACAACAGTTGTATACAAACCATCCTTATGGCCGCGGGCGGACTGTGAAATACTTCGACTGACAAACTGGTGTTTATGTGTCGCTTTGTAGAGTTGCTTCCGATCATCCCATGCGGCATTCGGATCCATATCAATTCCCAGGGTTGAAGCAAGCATGGTCGCTGCAAGATCTTCAGCAAAATCCCCTGCTTTTTGCTGGGTTTCACCAAAACCGTGGTGTTCACTGATATAGCCATATTGTTTCTTATCTTTAGGCTGAGCCAGGCCAATTGCTGCGGATAGAATTCGGTTCGGTTCATTAGTGCATTCACGGGCCATAACAACAAATGTGATCTGACCGGTTTTTAATAATTTTACGCCGGTTTCTCTTGAGATGATCTTACAGTCGGGCGGGAAAATACTGGAGACCGTGACGAGATTACAGATTTCAACACCTGCATCCCGTAAGGCCAGCTCGAAACTCTGCAGCCTGTTTTTATGATAACCGACACCTTTTGTAAAAAACATCTGCGCAGGCACAAGTTTATTCAATGTCTTTCTCCTTAGACCAAGATATGTTTAACTTGTTGAAAAATAAATCCTTTTAGTTTATTTAAGCGCTTGTTTTGAGCGGACAAAGTATACAGGAAAAATAATTTTCCGGTCAAGGAAAAACCACGCGAATAATGCCTGGAAACAGCAATTAGACAAGCTGAAAAAGCTAAGGTTTCTTCAGATGTCTTTAATATTTTAGGAGTAGTGAAAAATCATCTTAGCGATAAAATCACAGAATTTCCATGCCCCTGAAAAAGATAGCATAATCATAGAAGTATTTTACTGGCCCACACACTTTAAGGTCTTGTCTGTTTTGGTGATCAGTTCAATACCGGTTTTTTTGACAAGGACCGTATCTTCGATACGGACACCGCCCCAGCCGGGAAGGTAAATTCCGGGTTCAATGGTAAAAACCATTCCCGGTTCAACCACATCTTGTGAACGAAAGGAAACAACCGGGTATTCGTGCACGCAGAGGCCCACCCCATGGCCGGTGCCGTGGTTGAAGTATTTTCCAAAACCCTTTTTCTCGATATGGTTCCTGGCCGCAAGATCTATTTTTTTAAAGGATATTCCCGGGCGGATTTTTTTGAGCGCGCGGTCGTGGGCTTTTTTGACCGTGTCGTAAACCCGCAGTTGTTTTTGGGTTGCCTTTCCCACCACAACAGTACAGGTCTCATCCGAAGCATACCCGTTGTAAACCGTTCCATAATCAATGGTTACAAAATCTCCTTTTTCAATTTTTTTGTCTGTTGCTGTTCCATGGGGAAGTGCGGACCGGTGTCCTGAGGCCACAATGGTCGGAAAGGCCAGGCTTTCCCCGCCATTTTTTCGCATCCGGTATTCCAGCTCGGACGCAATATCGATTTCGCTAACCCCCGGGACGATCAACGGGAAAACCGCTTTCAGGCTTTTGGCGGCGATTTTGGCGGCCTTTTTAAGTGCACTGATTTCATCCCGCTGTTTCAGGACCCGTAGGCGGTCCATTCGGTCTTCAAGAGGGATCAATGCGGTTTTTTGCGCCTCTTTTTTCAGGGCGTCAAAAAACGTCAGGGTCAGATGATTGGATTCGTAGGCCACCGCAGGGACTTTCAGTTTTTCAATGAGTCGGCCCAAAGCCTTCCATTTTTCCCGGAAGGTAATCACCTTGAAAGCCTTTACCTGGTTTTTGGCCTGCACCGTATATCTGCCGTCGGTTAAAAAGAACCCCCCCCTCCGGGTCAGCAGCAGTGAGCCTTCGCTGCCGGAAAATCCGGTTAAATAGCGGACGTTTTCAGAACCGGTAAAAAGGATGGCGGGTGTGCCTTTTTCTGCCAGGTGAAAAGCTTTCTGAGCGCGTTTATTCAGCATCGGCACTGTCTCCGAAATGAGGGCCCGATCAGAGCGGTTTCTTTTTTATTGACAATATTTCTATGGAAAAGTAATATTTTGTTTTGGTTTATGTAGAACAATTAAAGCATCATTATAAGGTAAAATCCCTGCTTGATGCAATAAGACAAACAATAAAATTTGAGGAGGTAAACCATGGATATGAATGATCTTGCAAAACGGGTACAGGCACTTGAGGACATCGAAGCGATTAAACAGCTGAAGGCGGAATACGCGGATGCCTGTGATGATATGTACAATCCTGAACGGATGCCCGACCTTTTCACGGATGATGCTGTCTGGGATGGTGAAAAAGAGGGTTTCGGCAAGCATGAAGGGATCGATGCCATCAAAAAGTTTATGACGGAAGTCAAGGACGGTCTTCAGTTCGGCGTCCACTGGTTTCTGCAGCCGCGCATCAAACTGATCAGTGAAACTGAAGCCGAAGGCTCCTGGTATCTCTGGCAGACGAGTACCATGGCCAGCGGCAAAGACATTTTTCTGGCCGGTATGGAATATGACAAATACCGCAAGGAAAACGGGGTCTGGAAAATGAGCTATATGGAACTGAAGCTGTTTTATGCGGCAGATATCAAGAAGGGCTGGAAAGATGACAAGCTGAACGGACTTGCGGATTAATCCATTCAAAATATATTAAAATTTAAAAAAGCCCGGAGCAATAAATTTTTTGTTCCGGGCTTTTTTGTATTTATATTATTGAAGATTAAAGTTTATCAATGGCTGAAATACTCTTTTTTTTCAAATTTTTTACCTAAAAATGGACCAAGTGCATAAATATGTGAAACATTGCAAAATTGGATCAAAGCACTGTAAATACTGGCTATATGCGGATATTTTCAACATTTCTTGAGAGTGTTTATCAAGAAAATGAGTGAAAGGTGTTTTTTTTGCTTGCAATTTAATTTATCTTAAATATAATTTGGTTAAATATAAGTCAAATGGATGCCTGAAAACAAAGAAGATCATACTTTAAAATAGTTCATTTTTTTATAGGCCAGGATACTGTCAAATATTGGTTTACACAAAATAGAGTATTTTATCAGTAAACCGGATAATGGCAAAACAACCTTTACAGGAGGTGAATAAAATGCCAAAAGCTAGTGCGGCTGCAGACTCATTAGTAGAGGTATCTCCCCCCAGGAAAGGGAAAGATCCGGAAAAAGAAGAAACCATTCTCAAGTATGCCCCTCTCATTAAATATATTGCTAACCGTATTGCCGCAAGGCTTCCCCTGCATATCGATATTCGCGATATGATCAATTCCGGCGTTCTGGGCCTGATCGATGCTATGGAGAAATTTGATCCGGATAAAGGGGTAAAGTTTGAGACTTATGCGGAATACCGGATCAAGGGTGCCATTCTGGATAATTTGAGGGCTATGGACTGGGTGCCGCGTTCGGTGAGAAAAGTGGCGACTCTGCTGGAAAACACGTATCTGGACCTGGAAAAGAAACATGGACGGCCGGCAACGGATGAAGAAGTTGCTGCGGCCATGGATGTTGATGTGGACAAATTTTATAAAATGCTGAACCGGGTCAGCAACATTCCCATGCTCAGCCTGGAAATTGACTCTAAAAATTCAATCCTGGACCGACTGGTAGGCGACAGCAGTAAAACCCCTTTTGAAGCGATTGATAAAGAAGAACTGCGGGGGGTGCTTGCCAGCAGTATTGAAAGACTTCCGGAAAAGGAAAAAAAGGTTATTTCTCTGTACTATTTCAGTGAAATTACCATGAAAGAGATTGGGAAAATACTGGATTTGACGGAATCCAGAGTATCTCAGATTCACACCAAAGCGGTAACCAAGCTTCGCGGTAAACTCAGAAGGGCCTGTTACTGCTGATTGAGCGGAGAACATTACCCTTATGCCTGTTTATGAGTTTTTCTGCCGGAATTGCAATACAATCTTCAGTTTTTTTTCAAAGTCCATAAATACTTCCAAAATTCCAAACTGTCCGAAATGTTCGGGCCCCCTGGAAAAACAGGTTTCACTGTTTTCCTGCGTGGACGCCGGCAGAAAAGAGACGGATACGGAGGATATGCCGATTGATGAAAGAAAACTTTCAAAAATCATGGACGGGCTTGGGGCCGAAAGCGAAAAACTGGACGGAGAAGATCCCCGCCAGGCCGCGGCACTGATGAAAAAATTTACCGAACTGGCAGGGGTGAAGCCCGGAAACGGTCTCAAAGAAGCGATTGATCGTCTGGCAGCCGGAGAGGATCCGGAAAAGATAGAACAGGAAATGGGAGATATCCTGGAAAACGACGATCTTTTTCAGGCCGGCGAAAAAAAGATTTCAGACGCCGGTTCCGCCCTGCCCGCCCCCCGGCGGGACGAAACCCTTTATGACCTGTAAGGGTTTTTTCAGAAAACAGTAGCGCAACTTTTTTGCAGATTCCGGAAAATCTGTATTTTTGTTTTTTTCTGGTATAAAATAGTGCTTTAAAAACTTCAGGCAGGGAGTAAAAAATGGCGGAGCATTCTCATGATTTTATTGAGACCTATCAGGGCCTGGTGGGGTTCGGCCTTGACCGTGAAACAGATGAAAACACAGTTGTCTACTGTATACAGAAATTTTCCGATGATGCGCTGATGGATGTACTGAAACAGCGGATGACGGATGCGGAGCTGGAGCGGATCTTCAATCTGGTAACCGATATATTGAGAAACCATTTATCCGAAGCGGAGTACCACAAATACTATTTAAAGGAAGCGTAATTGACTGCGGACTGCGGATTTTGGCGTGATAAATACTTGACCCTCGAATCCTCATCTCCTGCCGCTTTTTAACAGACATTACGGCCGAAATTCCTGCTTACACATACCAAAATATTGCTTATGAACGTATTCGATAATATCTGGCAGGTCGGCGGGGACGGTTTGTCCGCTTCCGGGGACGCAGCCGTATATCTCGTTGCGGACCGGGACCGGGCTGTTCTTATTGACGCAGGAACCGGTGCCGGTCATGACCGGGTGGTTGAAAATATTTCCGCCTGTCTGCCTGAAGCCGCATCCATAGAGAACCTTTTTTTAACCCACTGCCATTATGACCATACCGGCGGAGCGGAAAAACTGAGGGAAAGCTATCATCTCAAGGTGATTGCCCATGAACAGGATGCGGTTTTTCTGGAAAAAGGAGATAATACGGTTACGGCGGCATCCTGGTATGGCGCTTCCCTGATTCCCTTTACGGTGGATCACAAAATCAACAGGGATACGGAAACTTTCCGAATCGGCGAAACCGAACTTCAAACGATACACTGGCCCGGGCATTCACCCGGTTCAATCATTCTGATGCTTGAGCGCGCCGGGAAAAAGATTGTCTTCGGTCAGGATGTTCACGGCCCGCTGCATCCATCGCTGCTGTCCAACCGGGAGGACTACCTGTTTTCACTGAACCGGCTGAAGACGCTGGAAGCGGATATCCTGTGCGAGGGACATTACGGAATTATCAAGGGAAAAGAAGAGGTGAAAAGATTTATTTCTCAATTTATTAATTAATAAAAAACTGTCCTTCCGAAATTTACGCAAGTAAACATCCGGAATTCATTTAAGATAAAAGAATAAAATGGATTCCGCATTTCCGCCATGTTTCAACAACGGCGGAATGCGAGTTGAAAAAAAGATACCAGCGTTCCTGATTTGAACAGGAAGCACAAATTATTTTATCTAAAAAAAACAGGGAGCCAACCATGTTTACCGAAAAACAGCTTGACCGATACGCCGATGTGTTGATCTGGGGGCTGACCAAGGCCCGCAGCAGAAAATACAAAAAGGGAGATATCATCTCCGTTCGGTTTAATCTTTCCGCTTTAAGACTGGCTGAAATTCTTCAGGAGAAACTCCTGGATATGGGCATGAACCCGGTGGTGCGCATGCTTTCAACGCCGGCGATGGAATGTAATTTTTTCGGCAAGGGGAACGACCGGCAGCTCGTTTTTGAACCGCCGGGAGAAAAAGCTTTTTGCCGGAAGCTGAACGGGAGTATTTATCTGAACGCGCCCGAATCCCTGACCCATCTGCAAAAGATCAATCCCCAAAACATTGCCAAAACCGCCATTGCCAGAAAACCGATTCGGGATATTTTAACAAAACGGGAAGAGACCGGGGAGTTCGGCTGGACGCTCTGTTCGCTGGCGACAAAACAGATGGCAAAACATGCAAAGCTTTCCCTGAAAGCGTATACGGAACAGATCGTCAAGGCCTGCTATCTGGACAAAAAGGATGCTGCGGGCAGGTGGGAAGAGACCTTTACCAATGCGATTGAAATCAAGAAATGGCTGAACAGCCTGAAAATCAAGGAATATCAAGTGGAGTCAAAAAACATTGATCTTCGGGTGGCTCACGGCAAAAAACGGAAATGGATCGGCATTTCCGGGCATAATATCCCAAGCTTTGAACTTTTTATTTCTCCGGACTGGCGGGGAACCGAAGGCGTCTACTATGCCGACCAGCCGTCGTACCGCAGCGGTAATTACGTGAAAGGGGTGCGCCTGGAATTCAGCAAAGGTATTGCAGTGAAAATCGATGCCGAAAAAGGATCCGGCTTTACCCGGCAGCAGCTGGCGATGGATGCCGGGGCCAAACGGCTGGGCGAATTTTCACTGACCGACAAGCGTTTTTCGAAAATCGATCGCTTTATGGCTGATACGCTTTTTGACGAAAACTTCGGCGGGAAGTCCGGCAACTGTCATGTGGCCGTGGGCGCGTCTTATTCGGACACCTACCGGGGAAATCCTTCCGAACTGACTCCCAAAACTAAAAGGGAACTGGGGTTCAATGATTCCGCGCTTCACTGGGACCTGGTCAACACGGAGGAAAAGCAGGTCTTCGCGATACTGACTAACGGCAAGAAGATTTTGATTTATGAAAAAGGGAAGTTTGTCTATTAGCATGGCGCAAAGTGCATAGCGCAGAGCGTAAAACGATATTAACTCACCGAGGGCACGGTAAAAAAGCAGGCTAAAATAAAAGATGAAGATCCAAAATTTAAAAATAGAACTGGCCCTGTTTGATTTCGGCGGAGTGATTGCGGATGAAGGGTTCAAGAACGGCCTCATGGCGATTGCCGAGGCAAACGGCATTGACCCCCAGCGGTTTTTTTCATCTGCCGCCGAAATGATTGCGGATTGCGGCTATCTGACCGGCGATGCGGACGAGGAGGACTACTGGCGGGAGCTCCGAAACCGTTTCGATTTAAAGGGCACCAATACCGAACTGGGTACAGAGATCTTCTCCCGGTTTACGGTGCGGGACTGGATGCTGGATATTGTTCAGAAATTTCGGGACCGGGACGTAAAGACCGCGATCCTGAGCGATCAGACCGACTGGCTGGACCGGCTGAATGCGGCGCATGATTTTTACCGGTATTTTGACCGGGTGTTCAACAGTTACTCTCTCGGGCAGAGCAAGCACAACGGATCCGAAATATACGACCTGGTTATAACAGAGATGAAGGTTGCGGCCGAACACGCGCTGTTTGTGGATGACAATGAAAGAAACATTCAAAACGCGACGGCCAGAGGGTTGAAAACAGTACATTATAAGGACAGATTATCTTTTGAAAAAGAAATCCGTCCTTATGTTTTGGTATAAACCGTTTTGTTGCTTGAAATAAGGTAAAACAGATTTTTCCAAAACTTACCGGCCATTTAAAATGATAATCCGTATTTTTTTGCCTGATAAAAAAAATGGATTTTTTTTATTAAATATGAAAATATATATCATTAGTAAATACAACTAAATAAAATCGGGTACTATGTAACCAAAACACAAGCCAGACTTATATTAATATGGCCGGAGAGGAACCGGCCGGGTCAACTGAGGGGAAGACCATGAACTTCAGCTGTTTGGGATTGCTGAAAAGAAGTCTGAGTGCAAAACTCATATCTGTTTTTATTCTTTTTCTATTCATCTTTTTAATTTATACCACGCTGTATCTGGTTTTTTACCAGACGCAGGTCCGCTCCGGTGAGGTCGTCAAACGGGGACAGGTGATTTCCGCATTTCTGGCGGAACTTTTGGATTCAGACGAAGCGTTTGAAAACGCGAATGCCCTTTACCAGGCAATGGATGCCGTAATCAAGCAGAAAGATATTCTGGCCGTATCCGTGTACAACCGAGAAGGTCTGGTGCTTGAACGGCAGCAGGCCCGGGGAAAGGGGTCAGGCCGACCCGTTTTGACCCAAAGCGTGATTGACCGGAAAGCGGTCATGAAACGTCTGGCTGAATCCCGGGCGCCTCATCATGTCGCGGGGAACATGGTCTCTGAAATTTTCTTTCCCGTCTTGACCCGTCCAGCGAACAAAATTTCCGGTAACGCTGCCGATTTTCCCGAACAAAAAGAACCGGCCGGCTTTATCCATTTAAAGTTAAAACGTTATGATCCGAAAAACCGGACATTTATCATCTTTTTGAAAACGTTTCTGGTGATTGCTGTTTTTTTTGTTCTGGGTTCCGTCATTATTATTTTTACGGTGAGAAACATTACCCGGCCGCTGAAACGGTTGACAGGTGTGGTAAACGATCTGGAACAGGGGAAGCGTTCTGTTCCGGTTCCTATCCATAGCGAAGATGAGGTCGGTTGTCTGGCCGCGGCTTTCAACCGAATGTCCGAAAGCATTAAAAAAAGAGAGCATGATCTGGAAAAATCGCATGAGCGTCTCATGCTGGCACTTGAAGCGGCCAATGAGGTCTTGTGGGATCTGGATGTGCCTTCCAGAGTGATTACGCTGATTCCGCGCTGCTATCCCATGGGGGAACATGAAACCTGTGAAATCAAACGGTTTAGAGAATTGATTCATCCCGAGGACCGGGACCGAGTCATCCGTGCCGGAGAAGAGTGTATCCGGCAAAAAAAGAAGACCTATGCTCATGAATTTCGAATGCGGGCCAGGAACGGAAATTACCGCTGGATTATGTCGCGGGGAAAAACAGTTGAAACGGATAAAGACGGAAATTTTCTGCGGGTGATCGGCACCCATGTGGATATTACGGATCTCAAAGAAGCGAAAAAACAGA
>Ga0272441_10000694_pt1 | contig 74901 bp, 76 predicted proteins | sample SSMProp6N_FD_193582 | JGI IMG/M metagenome (GOLD analysis project Ga0272441, IMG submission 193582) | Marine sediment archaeal communities from Little Sippewissett salt marsh, Falmouth, MA, United States - SSM-Prop-6N | ecosystem: Environmental > Aquatic > Marine > Wetlands > Sediment ...
TCTCTGGGACGGCACTTAGTACGTGTCATCTGGGCGATGTTGAGAGATGGACGAGACTACGAGATCCGGGAGGATGTCCACCCGATGACTTGAAAATCCAAGAGGGATGTTCAGGTCTTTATTTTTGGTGTTCTATTGCGCCTCAACTTGCTTTGCGATGACGCTGATCGTCGAGTAGTGCAGGCCGAGATGCTCTGAGAGTTCCTTGAGTGTGTACTCATGGACGCGCATCGCGCTGTGAATCCGCTCGTTTCTCACGGCCTTGTTGCATACATCCGCGAAGAGCTCATCTAGCGACGGTCGAGCTGCCAGTCTCTCAGCCCGAGGAATCTCGATCGTGGAACGCCACGCCTCCAGCAGTGGCTGAAGCTCCTCGTCAAAGGATTCCGTGCCCAGGACATTCCCGTGCCGGAGTTCTTCCCAGATCTCGATACCCTTTCCCTGCCGAACGAATCGGCGGTATGCTTTCCGGGCCCGAGACAAGTCCCGATCGAACTGGGAGAGAATCCACTCAACGCTCAGGAAGCGTGGAATCTCTGCTTGTCCGGATGTCGCGCGGTAGCTGCTCCACTTCCAATCCTTCGCCGAACGAACCATCTTCGCTCGTACAGGATTCAAAACCACGTACCGAGCGAGCTCCAGCAGATGGCTCTCCTTCTGAACAAGAATGGACTTGAAGCGTCCCTGGAACAGGTGCCCGGATCGCTTGTTCAAGCGATTGATTCGCTGGGTGAACACCCCGTTGATGTGCCGCATCCCGCGTGAGAGGTTGGCATTAGGCGTCTCGACCACAAGATGATAGTGATTGGTCATCAGACAGTACGCATAACAGATCCACCCGAATCGATCGCTGACATCGCCTAGCAATTCAAGGAATGCCTCGCGATCCGTATCCGTGAAGAAGATCCGCTCCCGATCGTTTCCACGACTGGTGACGTGATACAACGCTCCTTCATACTCGAGTCTCAATGGGCGCGCCATGCACTCATTTTACTTGATCGAATACCAAAAATAAAGACCTGACCCCGATGCGCTCGGGCGCTTTCCGCTTCTCGGACAGGGAGCCTGCGTCTTTACTCGCGTCAAGGACCGCTGTACGATCTGCGCTCTTATCTACTGCAGCCTACGACAGTCTTGTAGGTGGAGGAAGGCACAATGAACCAGTTCGAAGAAATCAACCGGAAGAGAAAAGAGGCGAATGCGCGGTTCGCCAAGCTAAATTCCAAAGTCTATGAGCTCTTCCTAGAGATGGGCGAAGCGACGTTCCGTGATGGCGCGCTTTCCAAGAAGACGAAAGAGTTGATTGCTGTTGCCATTGGTGCAGTAACGAACTGCGAATCGTGCATGCAGTGGCACATTGAGCAAGCGGCGGAGGATGGGGCGACCATTCAGGAAGTCTTGGAGGCTCTGGAAGTGGCGATTGACATGGGAGTAGGTCCGGTGACCGTAAACTCGCGATTCGCGCTGGAAGTCATGGAGAATACCTTCGGCAAGATCGAGTAGGATCCCCGTGGTGAGGACTTGGCCCTCATGCCACCGTCAACTCGGCAAGAAGTAAAGACCTGCCCCCGACGCCCCTTCCAACACCAGACCCCGGGGCATGCCATCGGGAGAAATTGGAGGCTATGCTGAACGTCATGGATATGTCAAAGGTTCGCTCGATTCGCTGGAAGGCTGTGCTCATTGGAGTTGCCGCTGGAATGCTCCTGTTCTCCTATTGCAGCGCGGCCCAAGAGGCGACTTCCTTGGAAGGGGCGTCGAACTCGAACTGGAGCGTGGGTATAAGCCTTACGTATCCGATCGCCCGAATCTACCAGGCGCACATCAACTATCGCCTTGGGGAGACCAGCGAGGTCTTCTTCGGTCCGGCCTATCAGAACTTTCAGAGTGAAAGCATCACCTCGAATGCGTACACCCTGATCGTCGGCTATCGTCACCGTCTCTGGAAGGATTTCCACGGCGAGATCGAGCTTTGGCCTGCGTGGAACCGCATGCACTCAAGCGTGACCGATACGTACTACCCCGGCTGGGAACTCTGGGCGGAGGTCAAGGTGGGATACACGTTCCATCTCACGCGAAACCTCTACCTCCACGCGGCTCCGGGCATCGGATTCGGGATCTTTCGGACGAATCCGCCGCCGCGGTTCGACGAGGACATCCGCTCACCAAGTTTCGCTCCGCAGCTCATTCTGGGGTGGAGTTTCTAGGCGAACTGGTCGTAGTGCGACCCGGAGAGGTACGGGGTTAGATCTGTATTCTTGGAGTCTTGATTGCGCCTCAACTTGCTTTGCGATGACCCTGATCGTCGATGTAGTGGGGCAACGGCTCCCTGCAAGGGAGCTTGAAGGGATGACAGCTTTCTGGCTGTCATCCTTCGGGCGGTTGTTGCTTGGGAGAACTGCGTTCGCCTAGTCCGAAACACAGTAGGCGTGGCAGATGAACGCGATCTCGTCTACTTCTCAGAGCCACAGGCAACTGACTCCATCGTCCAGGAGTTGCGGAGCAACTCCCAAGCTACTCGGCAACGGAAACGAAGAAGCGGATAGCCGCTTCTTCCAAGCAACTCGGTGTGGCGAGTTGCCAGAGTAGCCCATCATGTACCCGGCAGACGCTCCTGGACGATGCAAGAGACGGGGGCGGCATTTCAGAGCCGAGCGGTCAAGGACCGCGTACCCCAAGCTGCTTGGCACAACCAAGCAGCCAAGACACTACCCCCGCTCGTACAAGGAGTTGCACGGCAACTCCCAAGCCACTCAGCGTAGCTGAGTGGCCCTCTACACATCAACGGGGGCGCTCCCGTCTCGGCACAAAATTCAATGGTAGACCCCGGAGCCGGTGGGATTGCCCATGCAATCTACACATCCGATGAACTTCTTTCCGCAACCTGATCATCGGACACAGGTTCCGCAGGAACTCACAAGCTGCTCAGATTCGCCTCAGTAGCCGGAGGGTTTGACATTCAATACAACATCTGACCCCCAGTGCTCGGCGTCAGTGGTAGATCACGATGCGCTCATGCTTGCAGGGATGATCCCGCGTTCCGTTAGGCAACTCCATGAAGCTGAGAGCCAAATGTGTCAAACTACGTGTGCTGAATGGACGGCTGTGTAGCGCGATTAGCAGACGACGTGTAGGAGCCACCTGAGGAGGCAAAACTATGGTGAACAGGTCACATGGGGCTGAAACGCGAGCCCTAGAGTCTGAGGTCCTCAAGCTCTTCAAAGAGGCGAAGCTCAAGTCACTCGCATTCCTACTTGTGGGATGCACCGGAGCAGGCAAGTCAAGCACTGTGAATCGACTAGTTGGCCGAGAGATCGCCTCAACGGGGAAGTTCGCACCTGAGACAGCGAGGGTGGATGCGTTCTGTGGGGAAATCGAGGGATTCGAGTACAGAGTATACGATACACCTGGTCTCTGCGATGAGGAATCGCAGAAGGGGAACGACAAGAGATATATGGGTCTTATCCGAGAGGAGATCAACGAGATCGACCTACTGCTCTACGTTGTCCAGCTTCCCAGGAATCGCGTGGGGGCTGACGAGAAGCGTGCGATCCGAATCCTCACCAGAACCTTCGGCAAGCGAGTCTGGAATCACGCGCTTGTGGTCTTCACGTTTTCGCGAGACGTGCCGGACGACGAGTTCCAGGAGTGGCGTGAAAAGCGATCAACGCTCATTCTTGAAGAGATCCGACGGCACGCCCCAAACGCCAAACTGGAGCCGGAGCACTTCGTCTGTATTGACAATGTTGAGGACCTGGAGGGAGAAGATGTAGGGCTTCCCGAGTTGTGGGCTCAGGCGTATGCGCGGATGGAAAGCAAGGGGTTGCTCCCTTTTCTCTTCTCTCAGGCTCGGCGGCTCCGAAGTCGCAGCAATGACTCAATGAAGCCACTGAAGATCTGCGAAGATGGGTCGGAGAGTGTTGCGCTGAGCACAAGGCAGCGGGAGATCATCGTAGAGAGGACGAAGGGCAGCTTCGCGCGACTAGCAAGTCTTGCGGCATCATGCGCAGCGGTTGGGGCAACAGTTGGTGCAGCTATCAGCGCCGGGCTAGGTTCGGCGATTGGAGCCAGCATCGGGGCACTGATCGGGGGGTTGTTAGGCCTGTTCAGACGCGACTAGATACGTGCCGGTCGGCGCCGCCAGAAGGCTGCTGTTCATTGCCCATGCCATCTACGACAGTGGAGATTCACATCGCGATCCAAGCGAAACCTACATGGGGGTCTGCAAGAACCCGAAGGAACTCAGCACCGCTGAGTTCCCTGTTGACACATTCAATACAACATCTGACCCCGGCGCCGTGACTAGTTTCGTGGTCTGGAGGAGCGCTTCCGAAGGAACTTCAGTATGCCTCTGACGGTGAAGAGCATGCATATGAGGCCGAGCGCGGTGAACGCAACTCCAACGTGACCTGTAGATAGGGTCACTCCGAATACGTCGAAGCTTGTGGGCGATGTGGCATTCCAGATGATCCCGATGATGCCGCCGGCAATTGACAACCCAGCTAGGAGCCCCATGACAACTATCATCCTATCAAGGACGGGTGCATCGTGATCATCGATCTTCCGTCCTGCAAGAATAGCAGCTTCGATCAGGTCATAGGTCCTTGCATCAGGTGCAGCTCCGACTATAGCACTCCTCGATAAGACATGCTTTGCGCGTTTAACGGCACCAATGGTGGGCCCGCGATGGATCTCCTCAAACAGAGTCCTTAGGATGTGTTTCATCTGATCCATCGTGCAACTCGACCCAAAGCTGACGAATGCTGAGTTGCCCTGAAGGTCCCAGAAGAGGATTCCTGGGAGCGAAGAAACTGTGACTGAATCGGCTCCCGGTATACGGAGGTTGCGCACATAGTCGTAGGCATCTTCTCGATACTCGAACTGGTCAAGAGCCGGGTGGATATCGCAGAAGTCATCGGATAGGGAATCGAGTGCTCCCCAGTTGTCAAGAACATACTTGGAAACGAGGCTATCCTCGCTGGTGAACAGGAAAACCGCATGCAGTGGTACTGCGATGTACCGTTCAAGTAGGTCGTCTGTGGGCCCCTCTTCCTGAGACTTCCGCTTGGCCCCAAGCTTCTCAAAGATATCTGCGATTGAGTCGTGCGTTCGACGCTGCTTCAGCGCCTCTGGGTCCCCGACATAGGGTTCGACATCTGCGGACCTGTCTTCTGGTACGTGCTCGTCCTTGCCAACCAGGGTCATCGCCTGCGTCTCTCAAGGCGATCTAGTTCGTCCCGTGCTTGATCGTAGCTAGACCAATCACCGCTAGATTGGAAGAGGTAGCGAAGGCCCTCCCGCCACTTGTGCGTTAGATTGGTGTTGTTGTCTAGCCTGCCCGCCTCGTATCGGTTGATGAGTCCCATGAGGACCTCAGGTTCCATTCCTCGCAATGCTGTGATCTCGGGATGTTCACGAGCAATCCAATGCAGGAAACCTATCATCGTTTCGCCACGTACAGGATTCATGGTTGCGTCCTCCGCTAGTGTAGTTGGCGCAATCGAGAAGACGTCGAATGCACGAGCCATCCTACTTGTCATCTCTCCATCGGGCAAGCCAAGAGCGATCCAAGACTTCACTATGATCAAGGTCAACGAGCGAGCGGAGGAAGCTCCAGCGTCCCTGGATGAGTCGATCCAGTTCCTGCGAGATCTGTTCGTCAGTGACTCCACGACTATGCATCCATTCAACGTAGATTGGGGTTGTGATCTGATCTAGCACGTCGAACTCGCTGGCTAGTTCCGTGAGTTCCCGTATCATTCCCTCTTCCTCTGACGCTCAGTACCGACCCCAGGAGCCACACCCCGCAATCGTTCAGGGAGTTGCGAAGCAACTCCCAAGCTCCTCGCGAGAGCGAGCAGCCCCAGTCCCTCCGTACAGAATCCAATGGTAGACCCCGTGCCTTCACGCGGGGTCAGGTCTTTATTGTTGGTGTTTCAGTTGCTGCTCAACCTGCTTTGCGATGACGCTGATCGTCGAGTAGTGCAGACCGAGATGCTCTGAGAGTTCCTTGAGCGTGTATTCATGGATGCGCATTGCGCCATGGATCCGCTCGTTTCTCATGAGCTTGTTGTGGACATCCGCAAAGAGCTCGTCTAGCGACGGTCGCGCTGCCAGTCTCTCAGCCCGAGGAATCTCGATCCTAGAGCGCCACGCCTCCAGCAGTGGCTGAAGCTCCTCGTCAAAGGATTCCGTGCCCAGGACATTCCCGTGCCGGAGTTCTTTCCAGATCTCGATACCTCTTCCCTGCCGAACGAATCGGCGGTATGTTTTCCTGGCCCGGGACAAGTCTCGGTCGAACTGGGAGAGAATCCACTCGACAGCAAGGAAACCCGGAATCTCTGCTTGTCCGGATGTCGCGCGGTAGCTACTCCACTTCCAATCCTTCGCCGAACGAACCATCTTCGCTCGTACAGGATTCAACACCACGTACCGAGCGAGCTCCAGCAGATGGCTTTCCTTCTGAACAAGAATGCACTTGAAGCGTCCCTGGAACAGATGTCCGGATCGCTTGTTCAGCCGATTGATGCGTTGAGTGAAGACGCCGTTGATGTGCCGCATTCCGCGCGAGAGATTGGCGTTGGGCGTCTCAATCACAAGATGATAGTGATTGGTCATCAGACACTACGCGTGACAGATCCACCCGAATCGATCACTAGCATCGCCCAACAGCTCAAGGAATGCCTCGCGATCCGTATCCGTGAAGAAGATCCGGGCCCGATCGTTCCCACGACTCGTGACGTGATACAACGCTCCTTCATACTCAAGTCTCAATGGGCGCGTCATGCAGTCATTCTACTTGATCGAGTACCAAAAATAAAGACCTGACCCCGGCGCTCGATGCCCCGATGGTGCGCAAAGAGGCCGAACGGCTGGATATCGATGGGATGTACGTCAGTGCCACGCCGGTGCCAGGAACTGTGGGGTTCTACAAAAGAATGGGCTGCCAGCTCTTGCCCCATCCTGATCCAGTGCTATTTGCCGAGGAACCCGAAGACATTCACATGTGTCTGACATTGGCCGGCAAGTCGGATGCAGGCGTCGTGCAGGAGCACATGCCATAGAGAGATGCTGGCTTGGCTGATTTGCCGTGGTGGCTGTGATGGTGTCGCCGAGATCCTTGGCAGGAGCCAAGTTTAGGGGCGCGGTGTCAGGAGCCACACCCCGCAATCGTTCGGGGAGTTGCGAAGCAACTCCCAAGCTCCTCGCGAGAGCGAGGAGCCCCAGTCCCTCCTTGCAGAATCCAATGGTAGACCCCCGATGCAGTATCGTTCGATGCCCTACGGCAGGATGTCGAGGAATGCGGCAACGCGGTGCGGTGCTTGTGCGAACTGCGTTCGCAGATACGGGGCGAAGAAGATCCTCTCGCAAGCGACTGACTGTACTGATCAACCGCCAAGTTAGAGAGCAGCCCTGGCGTGAGGCGAAGTCAAAGGCCAAGAATAAAGACGCGACCCCGACGCTGTTCCAGATAGCTTGCCGATTGCTCGAAAACCAGTGCTGCAATCCCATAGATGAGAGTGATGAAGAGGCCAATGACGCCTAGCGGATTCTGGATCATCTGAACTGCGAACTTGACGAATGTGCTTACTCGATCAAACATGCAAAATCTCAGTAGCGTATTCATTCAGTGTCTGGCTCACGTCCGGTCCTCTTTCATCACTCCGGCAATACATGCACTCATGCGGACTCATATGGTAGAGTATGCAACGGCACGCCACAAGTGCATCTTTGCTGCGTGACGAATCAAAGGGGTGAAGGCGACATGCGGAAGGAGAAGGTAACGAGAGTCATTGATGGAGACACGTTCGAGACGAATCGCCGGAAACATCCGGTTCGTCTGGCGAATGTCGATACACCAGAGAAGCGTGAGTCAGGGTACCAAGAGGCCAAGAAAGCGTTGAAGAACCTAATCGAGGGCGAGTACGTCACAGTGGAGACGATCCACCGAGACAAGTACGGTAGGGCTGTGGCCAACGTCAAGATCGGCCGGAGGTCAGTGACCAAGTATATGAAGGCGTTCGAGAAGTGAGATCTCAACAGCTTCCGTTGGCGCAGGGAGGGGGAGAGTGCTGAGCCTATTCATGTCGTACTCACACAAGGACGAGGCCCTTCGAGACGAGCTAGAGATTCATCTGGCGATGATCAAGCGCGAGGGCCTCATCAGCGCCTGGCATGACAGGCGGATCGGAGCCGGCAAGCCTATCGACGATGAGATTGACCTCAATCTCGAGGCAGCAGCGATCATCCTCATGCTCGCTAGTCCATACTTCCTTGCCTCGGACTACTGCTATGAGAGAGAACTGAAGCGCGCTCTTGAGCGCCATGAACGGGGTGAGGCTCGTGTGATACCTGTGATCCTTGAGCCTTGTGATTGGCAGAATTCCCCGCTGGGGAAGCTTCGAGCGACACCTGCAGATGGCAAGCCTGTTTCCAAGCATGCAAACATCCACGATGGGCTTCTTGAAGTAGCCCGAGACGTTAGAGATGTCATCAACGAACTGGTGGAGGGAATGGAGGAGATTGAAGATGTCACTGAGGAACCTACGCCTGCCGCAGACTTAACGGACGGTAGGGCCATCATTAGAAGCAGCAATCTGAGAGTCCGGCACGCATTCTCGGACCGTGAGCGAGATGATTACCTAGTTGACGCATTCAGATACATACGCGTGTACTTCGAGAACTCGCTTGCCGAACTTGCGGCACGAAACGATGACATTGATGTTCGCTTCTATGAGATTCACGGTGGACGATTCACTGCCTCAGTCTATGCTCAGGGGAACCGATCATCTGCTTGTGCAGTGTGGTTGGAGAGAGAGGGGGTGCTTGGAGCTGGGATCTACTTCGCGCGAAGTACCGGAGAGGGGACGAACAGCTTCAGCGAATCGCTGAGTGTTGATGACGATGGACATGCTTTGCTTCTGAAGCCAACAATGAGTTTGGCAATGGGATCTGCAGACAGCGACTTGACGCTGCAAGGCGGGGCCGAGCACCTGTGGGCCATGTTCATGAAACCACTGCAATAGGAGGACGAGAAGCATGAGGAAGGTGAGATTCGTCTGCACAAGCTGTGGGTACGAGTTTGTCACGGAGATTCTTGAGCCGGATGAGCGAGACCGCCCGGATGTGAGAGTAAGGCCCGTAGTCTGTCCGAAGTGTGGCGGCCCGGTGGAAAGAATCTAGCCGATCGTCCGGGGGCATGCAGCGTTTCGGGGGATTCCAGTGGCACAACACCCAAACAGGGCTCTCCTTAGCAGGAGTTCAGTATTGCATCCCCAGAATCCCTCGGGATACGGTCCGCGACTGACCCTGGCGAGAGCGTGGTATGCATTTGCGGATTCATTATTTGATTGGCTGGGAGACGACCCGAGGTACAAGCACAACCATCACGTTGATCCGGTTGGCTCTAGGAGGGAATGTGGATCGCGAAGAACTGCATCGTCTGGTGATGCTCTTCGACAAGTACCTGCGATTAGGCAGGCTACGCTTCGTAGGGGATGAGACGGATGCTCTCACAACGAGCCTGGCGAAGGTGAGGATTGCTGCGGATGGGCTTGTCGATCCTGATTCGGTCGACACAAGAATACGAGCAGCTCTGCTGAGCGTGGCCGCTCTCCACTCGCGAGAGGATGTACGCTTTGCGAAGAGCCTGATGGAAATCCAGGAGGAGTTCTACGGCATCATTCAGGATTTCTTCGACCCCCTATTCCAGCAAATGCTCAAGCATTCAGTGACACCGTATACCATTGCTGCTGACTTCGTGGGTGATGAAGAGCGCGTGAAGCGTATTGATGCTGATGTGCAGGAGTTCCTCACTGTGATCAAGGAGTTCTGGGCAGACGTATCGCCTGCGGCTTCGCTTCTCTGTGCCAACTTGGAAGGGGCGAAAGGAGTCTTCAGCAGTTCTCTGTTTCCTGAGACCGGCTCAAACCTGGTCTCCAGGTGCGGATTGTATCTTGACACACTCTTCCTGCCGGATCCGTTTCTCAGGATTGCCAGCGTTGCCGCGGTCTGGAGCCCAGAAGTAAGAGCTCGGGAGGTGGTCCGCTTCGGCCTGAAACTGCTTCAGTATCGAGAGGCGGTTCTTGCTGATGTTGATCCGCCAATCGCTGTGATCCTTCCTGATCAATTCGGAACCGATGAGTCGTACCGGGATCTAGTTGCCACAACATCAGAGCAAGATATCCTGAAGCATTCTGCGCTCCTGTTCGGACGCGACTTCTCCTCCGAGCAAGAATTACGGGAATACAACTCAAGCTTCACCACCTCTCACAACCTCGTGAGGGCACTTGCCAGACCCGAAAGGCTGCTGTTCGATCCAGAAAACCGGGCGCCTCTTGAGCAGCAGATAGACGAGTACTGCGCCAATGAGGGACAAATGATGAAGCTCTCGGGTGTCGGGGACATCGTGTACATGCAGACTCGTGGCAGGATGCGTCAAGCGAATGATGCTCTTCTTCGAAGCGGGAGCGTCGGTGGTGTCCCTGTGATAGATGCAGAGACATCCTGGAGGTACTTCAATTGGAAGCTTGAGTACGATGCGATCGGCCACGAGGTTCAGGAAGAGGCAGATCTGCACGTGGTCCATGCTCTCCAGAAGGCCGCGCGCGGAAAGATGAAATGGATTGGGGAGATCCCGCTGGATGCACTTGTCGAAATCCGGAGATCAGGTGCTCTTGATGAGATCCGTTCGATCCTCGGTCTCGGCGTGCATGAAATCGCCTGCTCAGAACCTTCAGACTTCCGGGCTACAACCAGTCGTGTCACGATGAACATACAGCGTGCGTTTGAAGAACACGACAAGCGCATAAAGGAGCTAAGCAAGAGGGAGTGGAGGTTCGCTGGCCGCGACATTGGCTCATGGCTTGTAGTTGGAACAATGGAAATCGGCGCAGCGGTCCTCGGATCGCCAGTCCTGGCATCTGCATTGGGTGTAGCAGCCCTTGCCGCGCATGAGCTAGTGGATGTGATGCGCCTGAAGGACATGCCCGCGATGGCCCGCCAGCTTAGGGAAGAGACCCGCGACCTGAAGCAGTCCGCTGTAGGTCTGCTGTTCAGTCTATCGAAGAGTCCATGATAGGGGCGAGCCTCAATCGAGTGTGACGCTACAGAACGTCCCGAACGGATGAAAATCGCTGATCGCATGGTGGACATAGCGTTCCTCGACATCCCTGTGTGGGGCGAAGTCCACCCATCGTACCGTCGAGGCTCGATGGATCGGTGCTTCCTCGGGGAATGTGGCCACTCTGGCGCCTCCTGTTACGCAGCGAGGCGCTGGAGAACGGCAGGTGTAGCGTTGCGAGTCCGTTCTCCCAGTTGGCACACGGAAAGGGTGTTCCGGCTAGCATGGAGTTGGACGCGAAGCGAGGGGGAGCGGCTAGAGATTGGCAACTCGCATGATGGACCGTTGCGAGTTGATTGATGAGAATGGCTACTCACTGCTGCGCCGTGAGTAGCTTGGAGAAAGGGCGGTGCACGGCCCTTTCTCCGGGCAACTGGTCGATGGGTGAGTTCTCCTGAAGTCGACGCCAGCCGTTTCTCCCAAGCAACCGACTACTAGTCGGTTGCCAGCCATCGGCTGCTCACCGACTGCTCCGCTGTGAGCAGCTTGCGAGAGCATCAACTCACATTCCGCTCTCGTGTCGGACTGTCTGATATCCCTCTTCTGTACTCTGGGAACTCTCGCCTTGGACTCGAGTTCCTAATGAGAAACGGGGGCCGCTTTGCGCCCCCCGTTTCTCTATCTCCAGCAAATGACTGTCGGCTGTTACTCAGCCTCTGCCATTTTCTTGTAAGTCTCGTATCGCTCGCGATACTCGTCTTCCAAGCGCTTGTGCAGTTTCTTCGCTTCATCAGGAAAACTCTGATGCAGGCTTGCATACCGTACCTCACCCATGAGGAATTCCTGGAAGTCGCCGGCGGGTTCTTTGCTGTCGAGCTGGAAGGGGTTCTTGCCTTCGGCGGCGAGTCTCGGGTCGTAGCGGTACAGCGGCCAGTAGCCACTTTCGACGGCGAGCTTCTCCTCTTCCTGACTCTTGCCCATCCCCTTCTTCAGCCCTTGGTTGATGCACGGGGCGTAGGCGATGATGATCGACGGTCCGGGATAGCTCTCGGCTTCGAGGAACGCCTTCAGGCACTGGTTCTTGTTGGCGCCCATCGCAACCGAGGCGACGTACACGTAGCCGTAGGTCATCAGCATCCGGCCAAGATCCTTTTTCTTGGTCTTCTTGCCCGATGCAGCGAACTTGGCGACGGAGCCGGTCGGCGTGGCCTTCGAGGACTGTCCGCCGGTGTTGGAGTACACCTCGGTGTCCATCACGAGGATGTTCACGTCCTTGTTCATCGCGGCGACGTGGTCCACACCACCGTAGCCGATGTCGTACGCCCAGCCGTCTCCACCGAGAATCCAAACGCTCTTCTTCGTGAAGAGGTCCTTCATCGATAGAAGCTCGCCATACTTCGCGGCGTCGGCTTCCATGAGCGCGGCCATCTTGTCGCCGGCTTCTCTGGAGACTTCCGGATCGTCTTTCCCGGCGAGCCATGCACTCATGGTTTCCTTCAGTTCGCCGGTGGCTTCGGCGGCGGCTTCTTCAACCAGCCGTGCGAGCCGGTCGCGTCGGGCGTTCAGTGCAAGAACCATGCCAAAACCGTACTCGGCGTTGTCCTCGAACAGCGAGTTTGCCCACGCAGGGCCGTGTCCCTTGGCGTTGACGGTGTACGGAACGGCCGGCGCGCTTCCACCGTAAATCGACGAGCAGCCGGTGGCATTGGCGATCATCATCCGGTCGCCGGCGATCTGCGTCGCGAGCTTCACGTACGGGGTTTCGCCACAGCCGGGGCATGCGCCGGAGTACTCGAACAGTGGCTGCCGGAACTGGCTTCCCTTGACGGTCTTCCAGTTCATGACATCGTCGCGCACGGGCAGGGTCAGCGCGTAATCGTATCGCGGCTGCTCAACGAGCTGGGTGTCCAGCGGCTTCATGACGAGGGCCTTCTCGCCCTTCTTGCCCGGGCAGATGTCGGCGCAGTTGCCGCAACCGACGCAGTCGAGCGGATCGACCTGGATGCGGAAGCCGTACTGGTCCATGCCGGGCCCCATGCCGGGGATGGTGACGAATCCATCGGGGGCAGCATTCTCCTCCTCTTCGGTGACGAGGAACGGCCGGATGGTGGCGTGCGGGCACACGAACGCACACTGGTTGCACTGGATGCAGTTGTCGGCGATCCATTCGGGCACGTTGATCGCCACGCCACGCTTCTCGTACTGCGTGGTGGCTACCGGGAAGCTGCCGTCGGGGCCGGTCCACTGGTACGTGCCATCGAGGTCGGCATCAAACGCGCTCACGGGGAGCTTGTCGCCATCCTGCAGACTCATCGGCCGCATGACGTCGAGCACCCACTTCGGCATCTCGGGTTCGCTGGGGCCGCCGGTGGCGGTCTTCCAATCGGCGGGCACTTCGATCTGTACCAAGTTGGCCGGATCAAGCGCTGCGTCCACCCCGGCGTTGTTCATCTGGACGACCTTTTCGCCCTTCTTGCCGTAGGCCTTCTGAATCGCCTTCTTGAGGTGGGCGACGGCTTCGTCCACCGGCAACACACCGGCCAGCTTGAAGAAGACGGTCTGCATGATCATGTTGATCCGCCCGCCAAGGCCGACGGAACCGGCGATCTTGACTGCGTCGATGGTGTAGAACTTCAAGCCCTTTTCGGCAATCGTCCGCTTCAGCGAACCGGGCAGGTGCTCGTTGAGGCCGTCGAGGTCCCACGGGCAGTTCAGCACGAACGTGCCGCCGTCCTTGATCCCGGAAAGCAGGTCGTACTTCTGAACGTAGGCCGGGTTGTGGCACGCGACGTAGTCGGCGGTCTTGACGAGGTACGACGACTGGATTGGCTTCGGGCCGAATCGCAGGTGCGAAACGGTGATTCCACCGGACTTCTTCGAGTCGTAGGCGAAATAGCCTTGCGCGTACAGGTCGGTGTTGTCACCGATGATCTTGATGGCGTTCTTGTTGGCACCGACGGTTCCGTCTGCGCCGAGGCCCCAGAACATGCACTGGATCGTGCCCTCGGGCGTGGCGTCCATCTCGGGAGGAAGCGGCAGCGAGGTGTTGGTGACATCGTCTTCGATGCCGACGGTGAACCCGTTCTTCGGGTTGTCAAGCAAGAGGTTGTCGAACACAGCCTTCGCCATCGCGGGGGTGAAGTCCTTTGAACCGAGGCCGTAGCGGCCGCCGACGATGAGGATGTCCCTGCCCGAGCCTTGGAAGACGCTCTTGATGTCGAGGTACAGCGGCTCGCCGAGTGCGCCGGGCTCTTTGGTACGATCGAGCACGGCGATCTTCTTGGCGCTCCCGGGGAGTGCGTTGAGGAAGTGTTCCGTCGACCACGGCCGATAGAGGCGGACCTTCACGAGGCCGATCTTCTCGCCTTGCGCGACGAGATGGTTCACGGTCTCTTCGATGACGGCGCAGGAAGAGGCCATGGCGATAACGACACGTTCGGCGTCGGGTGCGCCGACGTAGTCGAACAGGTTGTACGTACGACCGACGAGCTCGGAGACCTGTTTCATGGTCTCGGCAACGATGTCGGCGGCAGCGAGGTAGTACTTGTTGGCCGCTTCTTTGTTCTGGAAGTAGATGTCCGGATTCTGAGCAGTTCCGCGCAGGTGCGGATGTTCAGGATTCATCGCTCGTTTGCGGAACCCTTCGACGGCATCCCAGGGCATGATCTTCGCCATGTCTTCGTACGGAACGACATCGACCTTGGAGATCTCATGCGAGGTACGGAACCCGTCGAAGAAGCTAACGAACGGAACCTTCGACTTGAGCGCCGAAATGTGCGCAACGATACCAAGGTCGATCACTTCTTGAATCGACGCCGATGCAAGGAGGCCGAATCCGGTCTGCCGCGTGGCCATCACATCGGAGTGGTCTCCGAAAATCGACAATGCATGCCCGGCAAGGGCGCGGGCGGAGACGTGAAACACGGCCGGCAGCAACTCACCGGCGATTTTGTACATGTTGGGGATCATCAACAGCAGCCCTTGCGATGCCGTGAAGGTGGTCGTCAGTGCGCCGGCAACCAGCGATCCGTGCACGGCGCCGGCCGCACCAGCTTCCGATTGCATCTCGGTGACCTGGAGCGACTGACCGAACAGGTTCTTTCGTCCGTGGGCCGCCCATGTGTCAGCAACTTCCCCCATCGGGGAACTGGGCGTGATCGGGTAGATCGCGGCAACATCGCTGAACGCGTACGCAACATGCGCCGCCGCTGTGTTGCCGTCGATCGACATCATCTGCTTCTCTCTCGTAGACATCGTGTGCCTCCCTAGGCGCAAACAAAGCGAAAGTATCGTACAATGCGTTGTCAGCTGCCGATTGTAGCTCTCGTTTTGGCCTATCTCAACGATCTAGAATCGATGGGCACGGGTCGAATCCAGGACCTGTGCGTAGCTTCGAAATCCGAATCGGCTGGCAGGTGTTCGGTGCCAATGTCTAGGGTATCGACTTCCAAGGAATAACCGAAGTGTGTAGGAGAACAATGAGCGAGTGAAGGAGGTCGGATGAAGCGCTGGCTAGCAGTTTTGCTGATCGTGAGCTTGGTAGCCGTGTTTGCTGTCGGAGCATTCGCAAAACCCATTCATATTGGGGGTGGACCGACAGTGACGTCCTCACCGATCCACATCGGTGGAGGACCGACAGTTACATCTACATCCTCACCGATCCACATCGGTGGAGGCCCGAAGTGTAAGTAGCCGTCTGCCAAGAGACTGGCGATTGGCCAATGAGAAGAATTGGAAGCGGCGGTCGAGTCGATCGATCGCCGTATTCCTTTGGTCTCGGAGCCGTGAGAACGCACGCGACAAGCGCCAAGGAAACCGACAATTTCGCGTGCTACGGTGCTGTTTGTCCGATGCGAACGTGGAGGAGAGGCTGGAAATTCCAGCGCGATCCTCATAGAGTTGTCGTTCACGCACCCGCGACCGGTTGACTGGTTGTGGGTCTGCTTCTGTTGGAGGGGGTAGGGTGTTTGGTTCCCTAAAGATCGGACGGCATACGAGCGAAGACTCGGTGGGCGAGCGTAAGACTTCTGCACAGGAGCTGCTGGCCCAGCACGGCGCGGTGGAGATCACGCGCCACTGCATTGCTGCCGGCAAGCTCTTCTATCTCGATGAGGCAAGTGATTGGTCGGGATTCGAGTTCATCTACGTCCTTCAGGGAGTCCTCACCCTCACCGGAGCCGGCCAGACGATCGAGTTCACTGCCGGCGACTATTTGTATCACGACGGCCTGCCCGAGCGCGCGGTGTTTCGCGTGGATGTGTTCGCCGAACTGATGATGGTCTCTTCGCCACCGAGCTACCACCTGATCAAGGACGAAGTCCCGGAGATGCTGGCCATCGCCCGGTCGGTCGAAGAAAAGGACGAGGCAACCGAAGGCCATTGCCACCGATTGGAGCGCCTGGCGATCATCACCGGCGAACGTCTGGGTTTGCCCGGCAAGCGATTGATGGATCTCTCCTACGGCGCCTACCTGCACGACATCGGAAAGATCAACGTCTCCGACGAGATCCTCAACAAGGTCGAACCCCTGACGGATGAGGAGTGGGCGGAAATGCGCCGCCATCCGGAGTACGGGGCAGCCCTGTTGCGGGAAAAGGATTACCTCGCCACGGCCGCCAAGTTCGTGCTTGCGCATCACGAACGCTACGACGGAACGGGTTATCCAAACGGGCTTCGTGGGGAGGAGATCCCGCTCGAGGCACGGATCATCTGCGTGGTCGATGCGTACGACGCGATCACCTCGGTTCGGCCGTATCAAGCAGCGCAAGCGAAGAAGGAGGCCATTGCGGAACTCCGAGCTTGCGCCGGCACGCACTTCGATCCCCGGGTTGTAGACGCATTCACGTCAATCATCGAGGAAACGGACCATGAGTAGCGCCAAGGCCAAGAGATCTCGTTGGCGCCACGTGGCGATCTTGATTCCCCTCGGCGTGATCGTTGGGATTGTGTTCGGCCTGATCTTCGATGACCTTGTCTTCGGTATCGAAGTCGGCGCCGGATTCGGAGTTGCCTTCGGCCTGCTGTTCGCGCTTCGCAACCCACAACAGTGAAAAAAGAGACGAGGCCCGCCATTGGCGAGCCCCGCAATCATTCTTTTCCGTCTTGTGCCCTTGCGCCTCTCTAGAGCTCGGGGAACTCCCGCTCGATAACCCGCTCGAGATTCGGTAGGCCGATCTCCTGCAACTCGTAGCGAACACGAGTCGTCGGGACCTTGAAGGTCAGCAGCCGACCAAGATCGATCGGCGTTCCGATGACGATGGCGTCGCAATCGACGCGGTTCACGGTCTCCTGCAGATCGGCGATCTGCTTCTCGCCATACCCCATGGCCGGAAGAAGCTTGCCGACCTTCGGATACTTCCGATACGTCGCGGTGATCGAATCCACGGTGAACGGACGCGGGTCGATGATCTCCTCGGCGGAGAAGCGACGCGCCGCGATGACGCCGGCGCCGTATTCCATCCCACCGTGCGTCAAGGTCGGTCCGTCCTCGATCACCAGCACACGCTTGCCACGAATGACGTTCGGATCGTCAACCTGGATCGGAGAGGCAGCCTCGATGATCGTGGCATGCGGATTCATCGATTCCACGTTCTCCCGCACGAAGTGAATGTCGTCGAGGGACGCCGTGTCGACCTTGTTGATCACAATGACATCGGCCGTCCGAATGTTCACGCTGCTCGGGTAGTAGAGCAGTTCGTGTCCGGCACGGTGCGGATCGACGACCACGATGGACAAGGTGGGGTTGTAGAACGAGAAATCGTTGTTGCCGCCGTCCCAGATCACGACATCGGACTCCGCTTCGGCCTGCCGAAGGATCTTCTCATAGTCGACGCCGGCATACACGATCGTTCCCATGTCGATGTGCGGCTCGTACTCTTCGCGTTCTTCGATCGTGCACTCGTGCGCATCGAGATCGGCGTAATCGGCGAATCGTTGCACTTCCTGCTTGACGAGGTTGCCGTAGGGCATCGGATGCCGGATCACAGCAACCTTCTTGCCCTTCGCCTTGAGGATCTCGGATACCCGGCGGGTGGTCTGGCTCTTGCCCGATCCCGTCCGCACGGCGGTGATCGAGATCAGCGGCTTGACGGGTTCGACCATCGTGGAGGCCGGGCCGAGGAGCATGAAGTCTGCACCCGCAGCATTGACGATGGACGAACGCTCCATCACATATTGGTTGGAGACATCGCTGTAGCTGAACACGACGATATCGATGTTCTCGCGCTCGATCAGATCGACCAGTTCGCTCTCCGGGTGAATCGGAATGCCTGCGGGATAGAGGTTCCCGGCAAGTTCAGGGGGATAGGTTCGTCCTTCGATATCGGGGATCTGTGTGGCGGTGAAGGCTACCACATCGTAATCCGGGTTCTCTCGGAAATACACGTTGAAGTTGTGGAAGTCCCGTCCTGCGGCTCCCATGATAATGACGCGCCTTTTCATGCTTACATCCCCCTTGGAGAATTGTGGCGGGATTATACCCAGGCCTATGAACGGGCTTCAAGGGTGGTTGTGAAGTGAACATCCGCGCCTTATGATCCTGATCATGTCCTTGGCAAACATCATCACCCTGTCGCGCGGAGCGTTGATCGTACCGATCCTGCTGTTGCTGTTCTCCGGACACCGTACGGCAGCGCTCATTCTCTTCCTGTTTGCATCGGCGGGCGACATCCTCGACGGCCTCGTGGCGCGTGCCCGGGGGGAGGTCACGACCTGGGGCAAGGTGCTCGATCCGCTCATGGACAAAGCGCTGTACCTGTCTCTCTTGTCTTCCTTGTACGTGTTCGGAGAGATCTCTCTTGTTGCGTTGATCCTGTTCCTTGCCCCCCAGGTGGGAATGGCGCTCGGGGCGTTGCTGCTTCGCGTTCGCGACCGCATCGTTCAGAGCGCCAAGATCCTCGGGAAGGCGGCAGCGGTGCTTTCGTTCGGCGCCCTCGTGTTCCTGCTTGCCGGCTGGCCGGGCGGAGCCGAGCTGCTGTACGTGGCGATCGGGCTGACGTACGTAGCCACAGCGGATTACGCGTGGTCAGCCTGGTCCAAGGTCCGCCAGGGGAGAGCGTCGTAAGCGTAGCCCGGGTAGTCCTCCGGCACCGGCGCCTCGAACCGCGCCAGCGTTCCCGAAGCAGGATGAGTGAACACGATTCGCCACGCATGGAGGAACAGCCGCGGAGCATCGCTGTGCGGACCGTAGATCCGATCGCCGACCACGGCGTGTCGAATGTAATTGAGATGGACCCGGATCTGGTGCGTTCGTCCTGTCTTCGGACTAACCTGTAGAAGGGTCTTGCCATCGAGCCTTGCGAGCACCTGGAACTCGGTCGCGGCTTTCCGCCCCTTCGGTTGGACGGCCATACGCCTGGGGGCGTGCGGATCACGGCCGACAGGCGCTTCGATCAGTCCTTCGTCTTCCTCGAACAGACCGTGAGCAACGGCGAGGTAGTCCTTGCGTATCATGCGGCCGGCAAATTGCTCCTTGAGTGAGGCCATCGCTTGCGCCGTCTTGGCGACCACCAGGATTCCGCTGGTGTCCTTGTCCAACCGGTGGACAATCCCCGGGCGGACGGGGTCATCGCTCTTGGGCAGTGTGCGGTCGACCAGAAGCCCCTCAACGAGCGTCGGCTCGACCGTCCCGGCGCCAGGGTGCACGACCAGGCCGACCGGCTTGTTGACGACAACGATTTCATTGTCCTCGTAAACGATGTCCAGCGGGATCGAACGCGGCAAAACGGGTGGCTTAACGGTTCGATTCCAGGTGACGGTCTCGCCCGTCTTGAGACGGCGCGAGGGATGCAGCTCCGGCACGCCGGAAACGTGAACGCAACCGGAGCGGATGTCTCGCTGGATGTCGCTTCGAGAGACATCGGGATGCATCGACGCGATGAACCGATCCAGCCGTTCGGCGGTGTGTTGCTCATCGATGATGTGTACGATTGGATCCATTTTTCCTTTCTCGTTGCCGATTTGTCCCGTTGAGGAGGCTCTCGTATAATACGTGGATACGGCATCTGCTGAAAGGACATCGGGTCGCCACCCCCGGCGGCCGTGTTGTTTGATGGAGTAAGTGACCACCGGAAAGGGAAGCCGAGGCTTCCCTTGATGTGAGTGAACCGACGATGGAGTGTAGGGTCTGAGCCATGAATATTGAGTTTATCGAAGCCCTGGAAGAGATGGCCAAGGAGAAGGGGATTCCGCGAGAGGATCTCTACGATGCCATTCGCAAGGGACTTGCTGCGGCCTACCAGGAAGAGCATCGTACGGAAGAAGATGTCGAAGTTGAGATCGACCAGCACTCGGGCGACATCTTCATCAACGGCAAGCGCATCGAGTTGGCCAAATTCGGACGCATCGCAACCAAGAAGGCGGAGGAGACGATTCGGCAGGAAATCGTTCAACGGCGCCGAGAGATCGTTCACGATCTGTACGTCAATCGTGCCGGCGAGATCATCAGCGGCGCGATTCACCGCTTCGAGGGGAAGGACGTCTGGGTCAATCTCGGAGAGGCTGAAGCGATTCTGCCGGAAAGCGAACGCATCCCCGGGGAGCGGTACCATGCCGGGCAGCGGCTCCGCTGCTACTTGGTCAGCGTCGAGAAGACCCAGGGCGATCCCCGCATCCTGCTCTCTCGAGCGGCACCGCAGTTCGTTGAGCAACTGCTTCGCCTGGAAGTTCCCGAAATCGAAGACGGCGTCCTGGTGGTCCGCAAGATCGCCCGGGAAGCCGGCCGGCGATCCAAAGTCGCGGTGGAATCGCTCGATCGAAACGTCGATCCCGTCGGCACCTGCGTTGGCGCGGGTGGTGCACGGGTCCGTGTGGTCACGCGTGAGTTGTCGGGTGAGAAGATCGACCTGATCCGTTGGAGTGAGGACACGGTTCAGCTCATGAAGAACGGCCTTGAGCCGGCTTCCGTTCTCTCGGTCGAACTGGACGAGGAGAAGCGGTCTGCTAGAGTCATTGTTCCCGATGATGAGCTCTCCCTTGCCATTGGGAAGGGAGGGCAGAACGTGCGATTGACCGCAAAACTCGTTGGATACGACATTGAGGTAACCAGCCCTTCCGAGGTCGAGGCCGAGGCTTGAGGCATCATCGCACCCGAACATGATGGGACTGAAAGAACGGCTCCTGGGCAGTGTCTTTCGATTGGGACGGTACCACGCGTGGTTGGTCGTTCTGTTCTTCCTGCTGGTTACCGCCGGCGGCGTGTACTACGGTCTCGATGTCCCGTTGCGCAGCTCGTTTCTCGACCTACTCCCGGGGAATGATCCACTGATCAACGAGTACCGGGAGAACGAGCAATACTTCGCGCAAAGCGATTATGTCGCGCTGCTGGTGACACTGGTTGACGACGTCTCGGAGGAGGAGAGAGAAGGCGTCCTCCTTCACGCCGCCGAAACGATCTCCGATGTCTTGAGCCACGACGAGGAGTTCGAGAAGGTCACCTACTTGCAGGAGATCTCCCCATCGATTCCGGATCAGTATGTTCAACTGTTCGAACTGACGCCGGACGAACTGCTCCGTATCGAAGACAGCGTGACGCTGGCTCGCGAAGCGGTGGCCGGTGGAGGGGAGTTCACGCTGTTGCCCGACGAGACGCTGGGTGCAGTGTACCAGCAGATCAGCCGTGGCTTCACCGATGCGCTCTATACGCAAGATCTCGCAGGCAGCATCGGAGCCGCAGGCATGTCCGAGATCAAGCAGCAACTCGCCGGGGTGCAGCAACTCAACCTTGGCGTGCTCCAGGCGATCGACGGTCTCGATGGTCTGGGATCCGTCACGCAAGCGGTTCGCGCCCTTTCCGAGGTATTCACCTCGACTGGAGATGCCAAGAAGAGGGAGCCGACGGCCTTCCTGTCCCGCGACAAGACGCGGCTGGTCATGACGGTTCAACCGCGGTATCCCTCGCAGCGTGGCGTAGAGTACTCCGCCATGATCAGCGAACGGTTGACCGAAGGGATTGAGACCGCCGATCCTCAGGCGCTCGGGGTGCGTGTGGGAATCGCGGGAACGTACTCCTACAACGCGCAGACAACGGATGTAGTCAACACAGACATGCTTCGAACGACGGTCATCTCGTCGATCGGCGTGTTCTTGATCTTCTTCTTTGCATTCCGGTCGGTCTTCTACAGCATCATTGCGGTCATCCCGCTCCTGATCAGCGTGGTACTGACGATGTGCTGGGCCAAGTTCGCCGTCGGGGGATTCAATCTTGTCACGACGTTCCTTCCCGCGCTCGTGCTCGGCTTGGGGATCGATTACGCCATTCACATGATCTCTCGCTACGCCGAGGAGCGAGGAAAGGGCAGATCGCTCAACCGTTCGTTGCTCGCGTCGGTTCTGCACAAGGGAGAGGCATCCTTCTTCGCGGCGATGACGACTGCACTGGTCTTTCTGAGCCTGCTCACGTCGAAGTCGCGCGCGATGTCCGAGATGGGAACGATTGCCAGCGTCGGCGTGATGATCGCATTTGCCGTCACCCTGTTCCTGCTGCCCGCACTGATCACCCTGTCCCACTTCCTGTTCCACTCGCGCCGCAAGGAGACCGTCGCCACGCATCACGCACGGCTGAACGGCGTGTTCCGCTTCATCACCGGAAGAGGGCGGGCGATCTTCGTCATTGTCCTTGTGCTCACATTCTTCGTCGCGTTCCAGGCTGCGCGCACGTCGTTCGTCTTCTCCAGTAACGACCTGGTTCCGCGGGTACAGACACAGGATGTCATGGAGGAGATCCTGACACACTTCGATGTCAGCCCAACGGGTCTCGGGAGCTTCTTCACGTTCTACGCCTCATCGGAAGGTGAGTTGCGGGACATCGTCTCCCAGCTGTCGGGGCATCCGCTGGTCGAGGTCGTGGATTCCGCAGTGGGGATCCTTCCGGTGAACCTCACGGATCAGCAACAGACGTTGAGTTCCTTGGACATCCCCACCTACGTGTCGCAGCTGAAGCTGCTCGAGGACAGCCTGGACCAACGGGCGGGCGTGCTGATCGAGATCCGCGCCCTGCTGACACAGTTCGCATTGCTCCAATATGCCGCAGCCCTCAACGGTCACGTGGAGATCGCTTTGGTGAGCAGCGATGTCATCACCTCCTTGCGCGCGCTGCAGCTCAGGCTGACTGATTTAGACACCGAAGCGGCCCGTTCGAGCGTGGTGTCGCTCCGTGCCGCATTGGAGGAACTCGATGAAAACCTGGTCTCCGTGCGGGACCTGCCGCCGGTCGAAACCCTGCTTCGGGACATTCTTCAGGCGTATCCGGAGGGCATCCGTTCGCGCTATCTTACCCCTGACGGCGATTTCGTGATTCAGGCACGGATCAGCCGAGACATCTACGATGGATCCAATCTCGAGGAGTTCGCGGCGTTCGCCTCATCATTCTCCGATCACTACTTCGGGATGCCCCTGGTCGCGCAGCGGCTGGAAGACTACATGAAACGCGACTTCTATCTCTCGACCTCCTTAGCCCTGGTGATGATCCTGTTGCTTCTATGGCGCAGTCTTCGCGGGTGGATGCGGGCGCTGTTGGCGGCGACACCGCTTGTCCTCGGATACATTTGGATGTTGGGGGGAATGCGCCTTCTCTCGATCGATTTCAACTTCCTGAGCATGGCGATATCTCCATTGCTGATCGGCATCGGGGTGGACAACGGAATCCACATCCTCCATCGGACGATGGAGGAGCGGGCGTTGACCTCCGATGGAGCCGTGGAACGAGGCGCGAGCACAACCGCCGTCGCGGTGATCGTGACCTCGTTGACCACCATGCTCGTGTTCGGCAGTCTGATTGCCGCAAGAACACCTGGATTGCGAATGCTAGGGGTATCGGCCCTCCTCGGGATCGGCTTTTCGTTGCTGTTCAGTTTGCTGTTCCTTCCCGCCGCACTCCATATTGAGGGCGGGAGACGGGTATAATGCTGTTGTAGCGAGCAACAAAGGGGCGTGACGAAGCGTGCTGACTCAAATTCTTGGATGGGCGATGAGTGTCGTCGCGGCTGTCGCGATCGGGTATCTCGTCGGCAGCATCCCCCGTGGGCGCAAGGCAGAACAGCTTCTTGCCACGGCTCAGGAGGAAGCGGAGCAGCTGAAGCGGGAGACGTTGCTCGAGGCCCGGCAGCAGATACAAGAGCTTCGGGAAGATCTGGAAGAGCGGTCCAAGCGCCGAGAAGAAGAGATCAGCCGCGCCGAGGAGCGCGTGTTGCACCGTGAGGACCGGTTGAGCAAGAAGTCGACGATTCTCGAGAAGATGGAAGACGCCTTGCGTGAAGATGAAGAAGCGTTGCTGAAACTGAAAGAAGAGGGAATCCGGATACTCGAGGAAGGCAAGGGCCAGTTGGAACGCGTGGCCGGGTGGTCCCAGAAGGAAGCGCGGGATCATCTGATGCGGGTTGTGGAGACGGATTCCCAGCGCTTCTTCTCCCGAAAGCTGGAAGAGATCGAACGACGAGCCAGGGACGAAGCCAAGGAAAAGGCCGCGCATGTGATTGCAACGGCCGTTCAACGGTATGCGGCGGAGTACGTCGAAGAGAACGTCGTCAGTTCCGTTCCGCTTCCTTCGGAGGAGTTCAAGGGCCGGATCATCGGCCGCGAAGGCCGAAACATCAAGACGTTCGAAGCCCTGACCGGTGTAGAGCTTCTGGTGGATGACACACCCGAGATGGTGGTCTTGTCATGCTTCCACCCCTTGCGGCGTGAGGTCGCGCGGATGGCGCTCGGACGATTGATCGAGGACGGCCGCATTCACCCGTCTCAGATCGAGGAGAAGGTCCAGCGGGCCAAGGCGCGCCTGGCGGAACGGATACGCGAAGAGGGGCGCAAGGCCGCGTTCGACCTAGGGATCGAACTACATCCCGAGCTGGCAACCCTCATCGGAAGGCTGAAGTACCGAACGAGCTACGGCCAGAACCAGTTGGTGCACTCGATGGAAGTCTCGAGTATCGCCAAGATGCTGGCCGCCGAACTCGGGATCGATCCGGGACGAGCCAAGCGCGCGGGGTTGTTGCATGACATCGGGAAAGCAGTCGATCATGAAGTCGACGGGCCGCACGCATTGATCAGTGCAGACCTTGCCCGTCGTTACGGTGAAGGCCGTGAGGTCGTGCAGGCCATTGCCGCGCATCATGAGGATGTGGAGCCGACCAGCGTGCTCGACATCCTGATCCAAGCGGCGGATACGCTCTCCGCAGCACGTCCCGGCGCACGTCAGGAGACCTACGAGCGCTATGTGCAGCGACTGCAGGATCTGGAAGAATTGTGCAGGTCGTTCCCTTCCGTGCAGGAGGCATACGCGCTACAAGCCGGTCGAGAAGTGCGGGTCATGGTTCATCCGGATCGTGCCAGCGATGATGTCTCGGCCAAGCTTGCCTACGACATCGCCCGGGCGATCGAAGAGGAGTTGAGCTATCCTGGAGAGATCAAGGTGAACGTGATCCGCCAGACGCAGTTCACCGAAAGCGCGAAGTAGGTTCGCAAAGGAAGGATCAAAGGAGCGGCGAGTGAACGTGCTAAAAGTATCTTCGACCTCGGATCCATGTTCCGCCGCGGGCGCGATTGCGAACGGCATCCGTGAAGTGGGACGAGCCGAGCTTCAGGTGATTGGACCGCGGGCCGTGAACCAAGCGGTGAAGGCGATTGCGATCAGTAGAGGATACCTGGCTCCAAGCGGCGTAGATGTGTACTGTATTCCCAGTTTCTCGACGGTGCACATTCTCGATTCCGATGGGGATCAGGAGAAGACGGCGATTCACTTCACGATCACATCGCGACATCGCTGTGTGGGGAAAACAGTAACCGGCAGTGGATCTGCCATCATGTAGCATTCGAGTTGGAGTCGGACCAGGGCGTTCAGTAACATGGCTAGAGTTTGCCAATTCAGCGAAGAGGGAGTGGGGTTCCGAGATGTCCAGTTTCTTTCATCGGCACCAGAAGACGATCGTTTGGGCCATTGTCATTGGGTTCTTCATTGGTGGCGTCGGGCTGTTTAGCGCCAACCAAGCCGGGTTGTTCTCGCGGCGGCAGACTGCGCCGTCGGACCTTCCGCAGTACGCGGCAAAAGTCAATGGAAGCGAGATCAGCATCGAAAGCTTGAACGATGCCATTCAGGAAACTCTCAACACGTACAGCAACTACTATCGCCAGCTCGGGCAGGACTTCGGACAGGTTCTGGCCGGAGCAAGCGGCGCGCTGTACATCTTGCAGCTTCAGTCCAATACGCTGGACACTCTGATCTACCGCCAGCTCTTCTATCAAGAGGCCAACAATCGCGGTGTGAACGTCACAAATTCGGAAGTGACCGCGCAAGCCGAGTCTGACTACGCCGACCTCCTTGCGGCAAACAACGTAACCGAGGAACAGCTGGTGACGTATCTGACACAAGTCGGCAGCACGTTGACAGAATTCAAGGCCGGCCTCGAACAGGATGCCGAGAGACAGATCCTGGTCGACCGCTTGCGTGCCGTTGTCATCGGTTCGGTCGAGCCGACCGCGGACGAAGTGAGAGCGTACTATGAAGAGGATCCAGAGCGGTACGCCATTCCGGAAGAGGTTCGCGCTTCGCACATCTTGGTCAGTGATCCTGAACTGGCCGCATCACTTCGCTCATCCTTGATAGATGGCGCAGCATTCGATGAGTTGGCCCGCGTGTACTCCGAGGACGCCGGAAGTCGAGACGCCGGGGGAGACCTCGGATGGTTCGGGCGAGCGACGATGGTTCCGGAGTTCGAGGAAGCGGCTTTCGCATTGGAGATCGGCGAAATCAGCGAGCCAGTTGAGACAGACTTCGGCTTCCACATCATCAAGGTCGTCGACCGGCACAATGCGAGGACACCGGAGTTCGCCGAGGTCGAAGAGGACATACGCAACGACCTGACTGCGGAGCGCGAGGCGGAAGCGTGGAATGCGTGGACCGAACAAGCGTACGAAGCAGCAGACATCGAGATCGCCTACCCGGTGCTGAATGCCTATCGAATGCAGCAGACCGACATTGATCTCGGTCTGGCAGAATTCGAGCGAGTCCTGGATGAAGGCGAAGCCGCCGATCCGTACCTTCCGTACTACATCGGCCGGGCGTACGAATCGAAGGCCGCAACGCTGACCGCTGAGCGCTCCGGCCTCGAGGCCAAAGAGGAGCCGACCGACGAGGATCTCGCCCGCATTGCCGAGCTGACGACGCAGGTGGAGCAACTCGAGGGACAGGCGCTCGATGCCTACCTCGAGGCGCTCAATGATGTGGAAGCCGATGAGGCATTCCTGACCCGCATTCTCAAGCTAAACCCGGACAGCGTCACGGCGATCTACCTGCTCGGCAAGCTCTATGCCGATCGTGGAGACTCCGTTGCCGCCGAAGATCAATTCAGCTCGATCATCGAAAAGGATCCGACCTACGTCGCAGCCTACAAGGCGTCCGGAGAACTTGCGGAGCAAACGGGCAACCTGAATCTCGCCAAGCTTCGATACGAACAGGCGCTAGAGCAGCGGCCGACCGATGCCGGTACGAAGCTAAAGCTGGCGGGAGTCTTCATTGCCCTGGGCGACCTCGATGCAGCCGAAGCGAGAATCGCTGAAGCCGGCGAAGTGGACTCGGGCAGCGTCAATGTGAAGATCGCTGAAGGAGATCTTGCGGTTGCACGATTGGAAGAGGCGGTGGCCGAGCGCGACACGCTGCAGGCCATGACCGCCCGAAGCGACGCACAGGAGAGCCGCTTGGTCGAACTGGATGAACTGACCGAAGATCTCTTCTCCACGGCGGAGGAACGGTATCTGGCCGGCCTCCAGGCCAGCGGCGGACTCGATCTCAACATCAAGCTGGGATGGGCGTATCTGTTGTACGGCGATCTCAACAAGGCCGAGCGGGAGTTCCAGATGGTGATTACCCGGTCGCCATACCGCGCCGATGCGTACGAAGGATTGGCCATGACGCTCGTGGCGATGGGCGAGATCGAAGAGGCATTGGAGAATCTGCAGCTTGCCCTTTCCCGCTCGTTTGACGATGTGGAACAGGAGGGAATCGCGCTACAGATCATCGACCTCGATCCGGATGATGCCGATACGCGGATGCAGCTGGCGTTGATCTACGTCGATCGTGCACGCTGGGATCTGGCCATTCCGCAATACGCGGCCGTTCTCAGCCTCAATCCGACCTCTTACCAAGCGTACATCGGCATTGCCGAAGCGTATGCCTGGCGAAATGACGTGGCCTCAGCCGTGGAGTATCTGCAGCGGGGTGTGGAAGAGATCGAATACGCGTCCGAGCGGATCTCTCTCCTGGAAACGATCGTTGAGACCGTCACCGATCCGGCCAATCCGGATGTGCTGCCCGCAACGGGGATGGATGCGCTGATCGCTCTGGCGCAAATCCAGACCGAACGCGGAGAGCTGGGCGAAGCGCTGGCGGCATTGGCCCAGGTCAAGGCGAGCGACCCGTCCTATCGCCGTGATGAGGTCAATACGCTGATCATCGATGCCGGAGGCATCGTCCCGGAGCCCGTCGTCGATGAATCGTCGACGCAAACCGAGAGCGAGACAGTCGATTCCGAAGAGATCGTCGAGCCGAACGAATCCGAGGATGCCCCGACCGCGGAGCCTACAGGCGATGAAGGGTAGTTCGTTCGAACACCTCGTTCGGATCATCGCAACATTGCGGGACCCGGAGACGGGATGCCCGTGGGATCGGGCGCAGGACCATCGGTCCTTGCGCCCGTACCTCTTGGAGGAGACCTACGAAGCGCTTGATGCCATGGAGAACGGCGACAACGACGCGTTGGCCGAGGAACTCGGTGATGTCTTGCTCCAGGTTCTGTTGCACAGTCAGATCGCATCGGAGCGTGGGGCATTCTCGATCGATGACGTCCTCCAGATTCTCAGCGACAAGCTGATCCGCCGTCATCCGCACGTGTTCGGCGATGCCTCACGCGAAGACCGCGACATCCACGAGCATTGGCACCGGATCAAGCGTGCCGAAGGAAAGCGGCCGGAGCCGTCGCTGTCGATACTGCTCGATGCGCGCAAGGCGGTCTCAGAACCGGGAGCGGCACGTTCGGCAACATGGGGTGATGACGGTTGCTTTACCGATGAGGAGCAGGCTGGTCGGAAGCTCCTCGCGGTTGTCGAAGAGGTGTGGTTCGAGGGGCACGACCCGGAGTTGGCACTGCGCGCGGCGCTCAAGCGGCTCGCGGAGTACAAAGGGGATGCGTGTGGATAAGAAGCGCGAGATGGATGCCATCGTGTACTGGCTCGCCGCCGATCAGAAGGAGATCCACTTCATCGACTCGGTGATCAGCGCGTACGATGGCCTGGCAACTGTCCGGCGCGACTACCGTGTCCGCGATGGCCGTACGATGTACAAGGTTTTCGTTGCGCCGGGAATGGAAGAGGAGTTCCTGGAAGTGATCGAGCGACTTCGCCGGCACGCCAACCTTGGGCCGTTGGAACGAGAAGAGCCGGACGATGTGTCGTAGCCTTCGTCCTCACGCTGTTGTAGAAACCGTGCTCGACATCGATTACGAGATGCTCGCTCGTATGGGCAAACGCGCGCTGCTGTTCGATTTGGATAAGACCCTGGGAGGCCACCGGGTTTCTCGCCTGGACAGCCGAGTCACACAGCTTCTCGCAGACCTCGAGTCGAGAGGGTTTCGGATTGGCATCATCACCAACCGACGGAGGATTCATCACGATGAACTCATTGCATCCTTATCGGCTGAGTACCTGGTGCTGGCACACGCTCGCAAACCATTGCGATCCGGCTACCTGAGAATCCTCGAACGTCTTGGTGTGAGTCGTGATGAGGCTGTCATGATCGGGAACCGGCGTATGACAGACGTCTTGGGCGCACGGAGAGCGGGGCTCTACGCCATTCTCTTGCGCGGATGGCCCGATCAATAGCTGCCATATCCAGCTTGGTTCGGCGCGGATATGCGGTCACCATCGCAGACGAACGCGATCCTGCCGCAACAGCCGGCTCTCCGCTCAGCATTGCGCCGCACCTGAATCGGCGCGGAATCCCAGCTGCGTCTCCGGATCTTAAAGAAGCGAAATGAGAAGGCGGCGAAGCCCAGAAGGCCTCGCCGCCGATCGAAGTATCATCCTCAGAGCGATTCCGCGGATGAACCTACCGCTGATCCTTGTGACGGCGCGTATACTCAAAAATGCCCAGGCTGCCCGTAAGCATGCCCGCAATCGATGCAAACGCAGAGAGACCATTGAGGAATAGCGTCGACTTGATGAACTGCATAAACATCAGAAACGGCAGAACCGCCCCAATGACAAGCAGAACACCACCTACAATGATCAGTCGAATCGGATCAAGCCGCGTTCTGTTCGGCATTCTCTTTGTCGCGATACAACCAGCATTCCACGTAGTGGTTTGGCTGTGGCTCGAACTGCGGTGGTTCACTGGTGTCACAAAGCCCCTTGATGGCTTGTGCGCATCGTGGATGGAATCGGCACCCCATGGGAGGATTCACCAGACTGGGAGGCTCTCCAAGTGGGACATCCCGCAAGACCTCGGCGTTCTTCGGATCTGGATCTGGAATTGCGGATAGGAGCGCCGTGGTATACGGATGGAAGTGATTCGAGAGAAGAGACTCCGTTGGCGCCTTCTCCACCGTCTTGGCCGCATACATGATAAAGATGCGCTCAGAGAAATAGCGAACGGTTGACAGATCATGCGTGATATAGATCACAGCCAAGTTATGCGCTTCCTGAATCCGCCGCAACAACTTGAGGATCTCTACTCGAACCGATGCATCAAGCATCGATACCGGCTCATCCGCTGCAATCAGTTTGGGGCGGAGGATCATCGCGCGAGCGATCACGACACGCTGTTGCTGTCCCCCGCTCAACTGATGCGGGAACTTGTTGATGAAGTCATCGACAGGTGTCAGCTTGACCTCTTCCATCCCTTCGCGAATCCGGCGTAGCTGCTCTGCCTTGTCTGTGATGCCGTGAATCTGCATCGGTTCCATCAGTATCTTCTTGACTGACATGAACGGAGGCAGCGCTCCGTATGGATCTTGTTGCACGTATCCGAGATCATACCGGTACTTGTGCAGTTCCTTCTTGTTCTTCAGCTTACTCAGTTCGAGACCCTCGAAGACGACATCACCCGATGTAGGCTTGTAGAGTCCCAGAATCGTTCTGGCAAGCGATGTCTTCCCCGAGCCGCTTTCTCCGACAAGAGCGAGGGCTTCACCTCGGGGAAGTTCGAACGACACGCCATCGACGGCACGTACATATCCAGCGCGTGCGAAGACGAAGCGACGCAACTCAAACCAGGTGTGTAGGTCTTGAACCTTCAACAGGGACTTGTCTTGCATATCCACAACCTCACTTATATAGCCAACACTTGACTCGGCGTCCATCCTCCAAAGACATCATTGGCGGCTCTTTGTCGCATAGCTCGAATCGCTTGTGGCAACGTTCGGCAAATCGACATCCACTCGGTGGGTTAATGAGGCTTGGCGGTTGTCCTGGAATGAACTCGAGTTCCTTCGTCTCCCGGAGCGTCGGCACGCTTGCCATGAGCTTCTGGGAATACGGGTGATACGGGTCCAGGTAGAATTGATGCGCTGTCCCGACCTCAACGATTTGCCCTGCGTACATCACCATCCCACGGTTCGAAAGCTCGCTTGTCGTAGCGACATCGTGGGTGATGAAGATGAAGCTCTGCGACAGATCCCTCTTGATCCCCTTGAGAACGTTCATGATGTTGGCCTGTGTCAACATATCAAGAGCCGACGTTGGCTCGTCGAGCACGACCAGATCCGGCTTCGTGATCAAGGCCATGGCGATAATCGCCCGTTGCCTCATCCCTCCGCTAAGCTCGAATGCGTAGCGGTTCAGGAAATCCTCGGAAACGCCGACGAGTCGGAAGACCTCGATAGCCTGCTTCAGTGCCTCCGTCTTCGAGAGCGACTGGTGGGTCATCAGGGGCTCCGCAACTTGGGCTCCGACACGTACAACGGGGTTGAGAGCATTCATTGCGGCTTGCGCAACGAAAGAAATGCGATTCCAGCGGATTTCGGAGCGGAATCGCTCTTCACTCAGTTTCATTGTGTCAACGCCGTTGAGGATGATCCTTCCCTTGTAGGTCTGGACGTTTCTCGGCAACAGACGAAGGATGGCTCGGATAAGCGAGGTCTTCCCACATCCAGACTCGCCAATGACCGCAAGCGCGTCTTGGCTGTCCATTACCAAATTGACCCCGTCTACTGCCTGCACGACTCCCTGAAGCGTCTTAAAATGCAGGTACAGATCTTCCAATTGTAGTAGATGTTCAGTCATTACTAGACCCCTCTCAATCGAGGATTGAAGATACGATCCAGTGCAAACCCAAGCATGGCAAACGCTAGACCGGTAAATAGGAGGAGAATTGCTGGTTGTAGGATCCAGTAGTAGTCACCACGATAGAGCGCTCCACCCTTGTATGCATCATCTAGTATCTTGCCCCACGTCGGAAGGATGGGGTCTCCCAAACCGAGTACTGCAAGTGACGCTTCCAGGAACACGAAGTTCGGGATCAGCGTAACGAAGTTCGGCACCAATACAGGTGCGATCTTCGGGATCAGGTATCGGAACACGATGCGCATATCGCTCGCGCCATAGGCCCGTGCTGCTTCGATGAAGGGTGAATTCTTCACCTGGAGGAACATCGCGCGGTATGTCTTGATCCCGGCGCTGAAGATGTTCAGCACGATAATCACACCGAGGATCAGCCAGATGGATCGACTATAGAACGTACCGACCATGATAAGGATAGGCAAGACCGGCAGCTGAAGATTCACCTCTGTGATCCGTTGAATCAATGCGTCCAGCCATCCGCCGTACCAGGCGCCAATCGCAGCAATCGAGAACGTGATCAGTGTAGAGCCGACTGCGGCGAACAATCCGAACATCAGAGCGATGGGCGTCCCCCAAAGAAGCGCGATCATCAGATCACGCCGCCGATGGTCAGTTCCTGCCACACCGTGGACGGATCCATAGACAACAAGTCGCGCATCAACCGTTGTGCCGGGCTCGAATGACATGACATCGATGCGAAGCTGGTACGTACCGGGAATGACCGTTGGTTCATCACTGAAGGGATCGGAGAACAACCCAACGTGAGCACTCAGTCCATTGAGCTTGGTGCGAGAGAGCTGCCCGTCTTGGGACACGGAAAAGCGCTGGTCTGTGCCGATCGGTTCACGGAAGAGGCGAACCTCTTTCCCATCCGGGTAGATCCAGGTAAGTGTTACTTGAGGTTTGAGCTCACTGAACTCCGATGTGAAGAAGACATTGACCTCTTCTGGGAACAACTCGTACTCGTAGTCAAACGAAAGCACAGTCGTGATCTTGGATGTCGTGTCCGTTAGGGGGGCGACTGTCTCTGAGAAGTCACTGGTTCTGACCACAGTGGTGCCTGGAAGCTTCTGACTCCGGAAGAGATTGAACCAGGCAGGTCTCGCCAGGCGCGGCGTGTCGCTCCACTCGGCTTGCGATGACCATAGGTTGATGGCTTCAGAATAGGGGATGCTGACCACAGCATAGATCGAGACGGCCACCAACAGGCCAATGATGATCAAACCGGCAATAGCCGATGGATAGTGCCGCATTGAGTCAAAGGCTCTCTTGAACGTACTCATGAGCGTCCCTCCGCTCCAAGCTTCACGCGAGGATCGATCAACGCGTAAACGATGTCGAGGAAGAACACGGTGAAGGCAAGGAGATATGCAAAGATTACGACCGAACCGATGATTACTGGTGTCTCAAACAGACCGATTGCCTGGAAAAAGAGACGGCCTAGCCCGGGCCACTGGAAGATGGTTTCGGTGATGATCGCTCCTTGCCACGCGTAGATCAGCACAAACGCGAACTGTGTGATGATTGTCGGGAGAGCAGGGCGAAGAATGTACCGGCGCTCGATGGCATTCGATGACAGCCCTTTGGCCTTCGCCAATTCCACGTAATCTTCACTGGAGTGAATCAAGAAGAAGGTCCGCCTTCCATAGACTTGGATGGCCATGGATGCGCAGAACCAAGCGATCAACGGGAGAACCATGTGCTTAAGAACGCTGAGTACAGTGCCGAGCGTCGTCTCCGGAGGTGGTGCATCGAGCATTCCCCCGTACGGCAAGATGTGGGCCATCGAGGCGAACAGCAAGATGAGGAAGATACCGTAGAACCACGGCGGAACAGAAGACGTTGGCGCAAGCGCAACAGAAAGACGATCAAGAACAGACCCGTAGCGCCGTGACAGGAAGAGGGCTATGAAGAGAGAAGCAAAGAAGACGAGAACGTTGGCTGTGCCGAATAAGACTAGTGTTGCCGGCAGCCTCTCCAAGAGAATATCCCGCACATCCTTAGAGCCGGTATCACTGGACATCCTTTCGGATCGGCCGAGAGAGAGGGACAGAGCATCCCAAAGGTAGCCGAAACTGCGGGAGAGAAACGGTTGGTCCAACCCCAAGCGAGAGATCTCACGGTTGATCTCGTCGTCCATGAGGACCTTCTTTTCTGACGGAGTGAGGCTCTGGAATTGCTGATTACTACGGTACTTCAGGCCAACTTGCTCACGGATTCCGCCAATCTTGATTTGGTCGACGTATCCACCCATGTTGGCAATCCAAACCGAGATGTATACACCAAGCGCGACGGTAATGATCAACGCGATGCCGCGCATGAGAGTGTAGCGGGCAAATTTGGTGAAGACCCGGGAGAACAGTGGTTTACGGGTCTTTGGTCCCGTGGTTCCCACAATGGTGGTCTCTTCCTGCGCCATTATTCACCTTTCAACGAAGCTAGAAAATGGGGTCATAGAGGGAGCTCTCTATGACCCCGCTTAAGCATTCCCCGGCTACTTCATGCTCCCTGGGGTCTTCGATCACTCATTCGTAAGTTCCTTCTGCTACTGAACGATGAATGAGTAGGCACCCGTCGACGGCTTCGCAACAGGAAGGAGGACTGCGACGATCTCTACGTTGGCCGAACCAACTGCGAGATCAGCGTCGAACTCGACCTTTGCAACACCGTCAGCGACCACGGAGCCTTCACCAGAGAAGGCCAGGGCGCCTGTGGCATCGAAGACGAGGTACTTGATTGCCTGAATGTCGGCTGCAGGATACGGCTCACCCTTGAACGTCAAGGAGACGTCGAAGGTGGCCTTTTCTCCAGCGGCAACCGCATCTGGGCCTTCGATTTCCATGTCACCAAGTCGCGGCTCGGCAAACTGGAGCCACTTCGTTGCGGGATGGCGATAGTCCTCGAAGCGCTTACCAACGACGATCTTGGCGGTAGGATCGATCGACTCGATCATCATCGGGCCGTTGCCAACCCACATGTGCCCGTACTGGGAAGCGAAGCTGGCAAGTGCCGCATACCGCGTCACGGCATCAGCGGCCGTGATGTAGGCGCCAAGAGTCGGTGCGTACGGAATGAAGCTCTCAACCTGCGCCGTCGCAAGCTGCTGATTGAGCAGCTGGAACGATTCGCCGGCAATCCAGTTCTGACGATTCACACCAAGCTTGTCAGCCTTGTCTTCGGAGAAGGTCGTGGTCTGGGCAGCTTCGGCCTTGAGACCGACTGCCATCGTGTGCCACGCACCCATTCCCTGGCTGTAGTACGGCCAGAAGTTTCCGAGGATCAGGTTGAAGACCTGGGCTTCAGCGTCAAGATAGAACTGGTCTTCATAGACTTCGATCGTCATAGGATCAGTCGACGTCACTCGAGCGCCCTTGAAGGAAGTGATGAACTGCTCGTAGGCAGCAACATTCGCTTCATCGTAGTACGGGCTCTCGGGCTTCGCGAAGTCGAATCCCGTGATGAAGTGAAGAATCATGTCCGCGGGGGACATGTTCGTCCCGTCATGCCACTTGTTCTCGAAGAGATCGGCGTCAAACGTGCAGACCGTCTTCGTCTTGGCCGTCAGGCCATCCGGGAATTTGTCGCCGACGGTAATGAAGGTCTCGGTGGCGGCATCCCAGTCAACCCAAGCGTCTACGGGGACGTTGATGACCGGTGCGAAATCGACGGTGATGTAGTCCAGGGTCGCGTTAATCGGCGTGCCCTCAACGGCGGTGACGCTTGCGCTGTCCACGAGATGGGGCTGATACAGGCCCGTGTACGGATCCGGAATCAGTGCCCAATCTTCGGTGGCACGCTGGATCATCGCGTCATACAGCCAGTTCGATCCCGCAACCGGGTTCCAAGGCTGGGTCAGCATGCTCGGGGAAGCCATGCGGAGGGTTCCGCCGACAACCGGAGCACCATCTGCGTCCACGAAGCGTGCCGTATGGCCCCAGATGTAGGCGCCAGAGATACCGGCGGCAACGTCGACGAGAATCCCGACGTCCTTGGCCCATGCCCACGTGGAAGCCTGGCTGTAGATCCACTGCTGCCAAGCGAGAACCTGGGCCCACTTCTCCGCTTCACCGAGCAGCTCAACGCGTTCCTCGATCGTGTTGTAGTCGCGGCGACCGAGTCGCTCGAAAACTACATCGGCTTCGGGGAATTGGTCGATCGGGAAGCCCTGGTTGAGAGGGACTGCCCAACCGCGCGGAGTGTATTGGAAGTCGTAGTCCGACCCCTGATCGCGATCGATCAGGTTGGAAATCCATCCACCGGTGTAGTAGTTCCACTCACCTTCGTTGGGATCGCCGAGCAACCAGATCGGGCTCGCCTCAGCGGACGTGCGGAAGTCACGCTGAACGGTGAATCCGAGCTCCTCGAGAAGGCCTGCGAAGTAGTCACCGTAGATCTTCCGCTCGTCTTCGATACGGATGATTCCGGTGATCTCAACCGGCTCATCGTTGTACATCCACTTGCCGTCGACCTTGACCGCACCGAAGTCGGTGAGGGCATCCGTGAGCATCTGCTCACCCTTGACCGGGTTGTATGCATACTTCAGCTCGATGGCACGGGCGGCTTCGATAGCCTGCGAATACGGCGGGAAATTGGGATCGAGCATCGTGACGCGCGGTACAGCCAATCCCTTGAGGATTTCCTCAACAATGTAATCTCGATCGATAAGGTAGGTCATACCCTCGCGGACCTGCTGGAGGCCGAACGGGTTAAACTTCCCATTGAGGAACATTGGGCCTGCCGGGTTCAGCAACAGTACATTGAAGCTACCGTAGCTGACGCTCCATGGTAGGCCGGCATCGACGATCTCTTGCTGAAGATCAGCCGTGAATGCGTTACCGTAAAGGTGCGCATCTCCAGTTTGCATCATTGAAAGGACTTTGCTCTGATCTATCTCTTCAAAGAACACAATCTTGTCCGGCCACAGGCCGTTTTGTGCAAAGCCTGCAAATACCGGGACAAGTGCAAGCACCAAAACAGCAGCTAAAAGCTTACGCACTTCTATCCTCCCTTGTACTTTAGAACTTCGAGTACTGCCCTGCATGTTGGTCATTCTGTAGTATCCGAGGAGATAGGTAGACATACTCCCCAAACGGACTGGCCCACTGGGCGGGTATGTTTTCGCCGCAGTGACTACGTTGATACCCCTTCTTGGAAATGCAGCTTGAAGCGGCTTTCAGGAAATGACACAACAGGGTGCACGACGATACCTCCAAATTGCAGCGTCTACTGACCACCGACCTTCGCAGTTCGGAGCCACGATGGTCGCCCTGATTCCTTAGTGGAGAGGAGTTTGCGATTTCTAGTATAGGTCAAGTTAGTGAGCGAGGTCAATCCGAGAGTACGCAAAAACGGAGACTTCACATCTTCTTCACGAAAGCGACACAAGAAGATCACGGCCGGAGGCGCGTTTCGGAACAAAGAAAGAGCAAGCGGGACCATAAGTGAAAGCGAGAAAGGCCACTGCATAGAGAGGAGTGTAATGAAAGAGAAGGAGATGACAGGGTGTACCATTTGCCCACCGGCACCACCTCTTGACTCACTCGCTCCGAACGTGACAGGTGATTCCGCCCAGCGCAGGGGGAACCCCCTGGCCGCCTTCACCCTTCCGCTACTGCCTCCACCATCTCACGGGCGAAGTCTGGGTTTCCCGTCCTCTTCGCAGCAGCAACAGGTTGGGCTGTCTTGCTGAACCAAAGATGCTCTCCATGGTCGCTCTCTGCCGATCTCGCTTGCTCTCCTGGTCGACACACCACATGCCTGGACTCCACCTGTGGTTGACAGGTTGCCGATGCTCTATCATGGGCCCCAGCAATGTCCGGGGCCGGGAAGCAACGACTCGGGTGCGCTTCCTTGTCCGGAATGCACGCATCTTCTGGTTGAAGGGAGAGAGGGAATGAAGCAAAAGAACCTTGTTTCGTTGTCGGAATGGTCTGCAGAGGACATCTGGGAGGTCCTGGATCTCGCGAAGCACCTCAAGCGTGAGCAGCGATCGGGAATCCGCCACCGAATGCTGGATGGCAAGACGCTCGCGATGATCTTTCAGAAGCCGTCGCTGCGAACACGCGTGTCGTTCGAGACGGGGATGTGGCAGTTGGGCGGCCACGCGTTGTACTTGGGACCGAGTGACATCAAGCTCGGAAAGCGGGAAACGACCGAAGACATCGCCCTCAATCTGTCGCGTTTCGTCGATGGGATCATGGCCAGGGTGTTCGAACACTCGTCGATTCGGGATCTGGCAGAACATGCCACCGTCCCGGTGATCAACGGACTGTGCGACATCTACCACCCGTGCCAGGCCTTGGCAGACCTGCTGACAGTACTCGAGAAGAAACGCGCCTTCGATGGCCTCACGCTGACGTTCGTCGGCGACGGAAACAATGTGGCCCACTCGTTGATCAACGGCTGTGCGAAGGTCGGAATGGACTTCCGGATTGCCTGCCCGGAAGGCTACGAACCCAAGCCGGAGATCGTCTCGCAAGCCCGTCAGGCGGGGACAAGTGTCGAGATCTCGCACGATCCGCGTGAAGCAGCAGCCGGTGCCGACGTCCTGTACACCGACGTGTGGGTCAGCATGGGCCAAGAAGCGGATGCGCAAGGCAAGCAGAACGCGTTCGAGGGGTTCCGGGTCGACCGCGAGCTGCTGCAGCTGGCCGACAAGGACGCATTGATTCTACACTGCCTCCCGGCGCACTACGATGAGGAGATCTCGTACGAAGCCTCGCGGAGTCGCGGCAGTGCGATCTTCGATCAGGCCGAGAACCGGATGCACGCCCAGAAGGCCGTGATGGCCCTCTTGATGGCCTAAGGAGCTCGAAATGAGTGTTCGTGTGGGTACGGATTCAAAGGGGGATTGCCTCGTCGAGATCGCCGCGGCAGAGGTCCCGGACCTCAATGTATCGACCAAGAATGCGGGACTTCTGGAAGCCGGCCTCCGCAACGTGTGCCGGACGTGGCTCGAGCACCTGAACACAGAAAACGAAGCGGTGACCGTGGCAGACTTCGGGGCGGTGGATTACGTCATCCGCGCCCGGCTGGAGACAGCAGCGAGGATGGCAAGACCGCAGGCCACGTCGCGTCTTGTGGAGATGCCGTCGCGCGAAATGAGCGAGCGCGACCGCCCAAGGCGCAGCCGCTTGTATGTTCCCGGCAACAACCCGCGGCTCCTCTCCGGAATCGAGGTTCACGGTGCGGATTGCGTGCTGCTCGATCTTGAGGATTCGGTTCCTCCGGATGGGAAACTCGCTGCCCGGATCTTGGTCAAGCACCTGCTGGCATCGATTCGGTTCTCCGAAGAGGTGTGGGTCCGCATCAATCCGTTGGACGCTGGCGGAATAGAGGATCTGGAAGACATACTCCAAGGACAGCCACACGGAGTCTGTTTGCCCAAGGCGGAATCCGCCGATGATGTAAGGCGGCTGGTTGCCGAGCTTGCACGGATCGAGGCCGATCTCGGGTTCGCGGAGCGACGCACGTGGGTGATGCCAATCCTCGAAACGGCTCGGGGCATTCTTCGAGCCGAGGAGATTGCCGTGGCCGACGAAAGGGTCGTGATCATGGCGTTTGGCGCGGAAGACTTCACCCGCGACGTCGGCGCCAGGCGGACCGACACGGCCCTCTTGCACGCGCGGGCACAGATCGTGCTTGCAGCCAAGGCCGCAGGGGTCCAGGCTTCCGACACCGTGTTCGCTGACCTGGGTGACATGGAAGGGCTGGCAGCGGAATCCGCGGACGCGCGTGGACTCGGTTTCGACGGCAAGGGCGCAATCAATCCACGGCAGATCGCGACCATCCACCGGGCCTTCTCACCAACGGAGGAGGAACTGGCTGCGGCACGCGAAGTGGTGGCTGCGGCACGCGAAGCCGAGACCCGAGGCCTCGGCGCAGTGAGTCTGAACGGCCGGATGATCGATCAGCCGGTTCTCGAACGGGCACGTCGATTGATCACCTACGCAAGCAAACTGTCCCAGGGAGGTCGATCGTGATGCGCAATGCACTGGGACGTGAAGTCCCCGAACGAATCGGCGAGCGGTCGGTGCGACCGTTTGAGGGGGCGTTTGCGACCCGCCCTGCAGGCCTCAAGGCCGCCCGGTTCCAGAAGTTCACACCGCGAGACGAAGACAAGGTGCTGCCGTCGATCGAGGCCGCTCTGGATGCGACGGAACTGTCCGACGGAATGACCCTGTCGTTTCACCACAACTTCCGGGACGGAGACTTCCTTGTGAACCAGGTGATCGACGCCTGCGCTCGCCGCGGGGTTCGCGGTCTGAGGCTCTTCCCCACCGCCCTGTTTCCGGTTCATAGGCCACTGATCGACCACATCAAGAACGGCGTGATCGACCGGATTGAGGGATCGATGAATGGGCCGATCGGCGCATTCGTCAGCCAGGGCGGCGCACTGCGGCAGCCGGCGGTGCTGCGTTCGCACGGTGGGCGATGGCGGGCGGTCGAAGCGGGCGACGTCGAGATCGATGTTGCCTTCATCGCAGCGCCTCAGGTCGATCCGTACGGGAATGCCAATGGGATCAATGGAAAGACGCCGTGTGGCCCGCTTCTGTTCGTGGCGGACGACGCGCAGTATGCGCGAAAGACTGTGCTGGTGACCAACGATCTGGCACCGTATCCGGTCTATCCGATCGAGATCCAGCAGGGCTGGGTCGACCACATCGTCAAGGTGGACGAAATCGGGGATCCCGGATCGATTGCATCGGGCACGCTCCAACTCACCAAGTCACCCACCCGTCTGCGGATCGCCCAGTTGACAGTCGATGCGGTCGTCGCCTCGGGGCTACTCGTCGATGGATTCAGTTTTCAGGGAGGCGCCGGTGGGATCTCGTTGGCGGCCACCAAGTACATCGGAGACGAGATGGCCAAGGCGGGCATCGTCGGGTCGTTCGGCATGGGCGGGGGCACCACGATGCTGGTCGATCTGCTTCATCGCGGACTGATTCGAACGATTCTCGATGGACAGGCGTTCGATCTCGATGCAATCCGCTCGTTGCGGGAGGATGCCGCGCACGTGGCGATGGATCCGGGGATGTATGCCAACTACGACTCGCGGGGATGCGCGACCTATAAGCTGGACGTCGCCTTCCTTGGGGCCACCGAGGTGGACCTGAACTTCAACGTGAATGTCAACACCCACTCCGACGGCCTGCTCCTCCATGGAATCGGCGGGCACCAGGATGTGGCTGCGGGGGCCTCGATGACGATGATCACGGTACCGACCCTGCGCGGACGGATCCCGGTGATCGTTGATGAGGTCACCACGGTGACCACCCCCGGTGAAGTGATCGATGTGATCGTGACCGAGCGTGGGATCGCGGTGAATCCCCGCCGGGAGGATCTCATCGACAGATTCCGGGCGGCCGGCTTGCCGGTGAAGAGCCTGGAAGAGATCAAGGCGGAGGCGGACCGGCTGGTCCAACCGGTTGGGAAGCCTATCTTCGGCGACGAAATCGTCGCGGCGATCGAGTGGCGAGACGGCACGGTGATCGATGCCGTTCGCAAGGTGGAGGGATACGAGTGAGAGACCAACTGTTGCGGATTCTTCCTGAAATCGAGTGGATTGCGGATCCTGCACTACGCGACCAGGTGATCGCCACATGGATCACCGGGCTGGAGCGGGGCGGATGGCAGCCGGAGGACATCGAGCGGATGCCGTTTACGTTGGCCAAGAAGGTGTCGGCCAGCTTCGCGCAACACGTCCGGAGCGTCACCCGGATCTGCGCCAGCGTCGCCGATACGTTCGACGAGATCTACGGCGGCGTAGACCTCAACCTGAACAAGGACATCCTGCTTGCCGGCGCTCTGCTACACGATGTCGGGAAGTTGGTGGAGATGGAGGAGGTCGACGGCGCGTTCCGCAAGAGCGCCGAAGGCAAACTCGTTCGCCACGCGTTCTCCGGCGTCGCCCTTGCCGACGCCCATGGACTCCCCGCTGAGGTCCAGCACATCATCGGAACGCACTCGAAGGAAGGGGATCCTTTCAAGCGGATTCCCGAATCGATCATCTGCCACTTCGCCGACTTCATGAACTTCGATCCGATCGAGGGGTGAGCTTCTCATGGGAATGACGTTTGCACAGAAGATCCTCGCGGCGAAGGCCGGATTGGACGCCGTGGATGTCGGCCAGATTGTCGAGATCGAGCCCGACGTGTGTCTGTCACACGACAACACCGCAGCGATCGCCAAGACATTCGCCAAGATCGGGGTCAGCCAGGTCAAGGATCCGGACAAGTTCGTCATCGTCCTCGATCACACCGTGCCTGCATCGACCGAGAAGTACGCGATCAACCACAAGCAGATCCGCGAATTCGTCGCCCAGAACAAGATCGAGCGGTTCTACGACGCTGGCGTCGGTATCTGTCACCAGGTGTTGCCCGAGAAGGGTTTTGCGTTGCCTGGTCGCCTGATCCTCGGTTCCGACTCGCATACAACAACCTACGGCGCATTCGGCGCATTCTCCGCCGGCATCGGGCGGTCGGAGATGGCGGTGCTGTACGCCACCTCGAGGATCTGGCTCAAGACCCCGTCCACCGTGAAGATCGTTGCCAACGGCCGGCTAGCCGAACCGGTGACCGCCAAGGATCTCATTCTGAAGATCATCGGCGACATCGGCGCGGACGGCGCGCTGTACCAGGCCGTGGAATACACCGGTGAAGCGGTCGATGAGATGAGCCTCGGTTCAAGAATGGTGCTCTCCAACATGGCGATCGAGATGGGCGCGAAGAGCGGATACTGCGCTCCGGATGACAAGACCTTCGCCTTCCTCGATCACCGGGCCGAGGCCACCTACACCCCGGTCTATCCGGATGCGGATGCCGTGTACGAGCGGGTACTCGAATTCGATGCCGCCGGCCTCGGACCGCAGGTGGCTTGCCCGCACACGGTGGACAACGTGTCTCCGGTGGAAGACGTCGCCGGAACACCGATCCAACAGGGACTGTTGGGCACCTGCACCAATGGACGGATGGAGGACCTCCGGCTGGCGGCAAGGATCCTTGAAGGCCGTCGAGTCGCGGCCGGTGTTCGTCTCTTGGTGTTGCCGGCGTCGCAAGAGATCTTCGTCGATGCGCTACGCGAAGGGTTGATCGACGTGTTCGTGAAAGCCGGGGCGTTGATGCTCAATCCCGGCTGCGGACCGTGCCTCGGTGCACACCAAGGGGTTCTGGCCCCGGGCGAAGCGTGCATCTCGACCGCGAACCGCAACTTCAAGGGCCGGATGGGATCACCCGATGCCGAGATCTATCTCGGATCTCCGGCAACCGTGGCCGCCTCGGCCGTAACCGGCGTGATTACCGATCCGCGGGAGTTCTTCTAGGAGGGAACGATGAACAAGGGACGCGTTTGGAAGTACGGCGACGACGTGAATACCGACGTCATCTTCCCCGGGAAGTACACCTACCAGCCGATGGAACCGGCGGAGATGGCACAGCACGCGATGGAAGACCTCGATCCGGCGTTTGCTACGAGCGTGAAGCCGGGCGACGTCATCGTCGCCGGGAAGAACTTCGGCTGTGGCTCTTCGCGGGAACAGGCAGCGACCTGTCTCAAGGCGGCCGGCGTGGCCGCCGTGGTCGCCCCGTCGTTCTCGCGAATCTTCTTCCGCAACGCCATCAACAGCGGCTTGCCGGTGATCGAGCTGGCGCAGGGTACCGAGGAAATCGCGATGGGCGATGAAGTCGAAATCGACTTCGAGGCAGGCACCTTGCGGCACAATGGCGTGGAGTACCGCTTCCCTGCACTCCCGCCGGAGGTGCTCGCCATCCTCGAAGACGGCGGACTGATCCCGCACGTCAAGAAGGTGCTCGGCACCGGCTAGACACTGATTACACCAGGAGAAGTGATGTCAAGGCCCCTCAAACCTGAGGGGCCTTCTCTTTCCAGGCTCCGCTCCGAGGCGACGGTCCCTCTCGCCAAGGTCGCCTGGTGCAACCAACGCAATCCAAGAATCACTCCTCCGAAACAGCTTCTTGGTCTATGCACTCTCAAGCTGCGCGGCTTTATCATGCGCAGCCCGACTCTGCGAGAGTCTTCCTTTCTCATCTCGCCAAGATCGCCAAGATCGCCAAGAACACCCGATTCGGAGCAGGAATAGCTGATCTGGGGCGCCCCTGGTTCCTCTACGATCTCTCCACCTCCGCGAGAGTCTTCCTCTCTGCCTCGCGAAGCCATCAAGAGCTTCCAACCCCTTGGGGTACTGGGGCTCTCTGCGGTCTTTGCGTCTTTGCGAGAGTTCTCCTCTGCCTTTCCTCGCCGAGATCGCCAAGCTCGCCAAGAACAGCAACTTCGAAGCAGGAATGACTCTGGGTGGTCTTGATTCCCTTGCGCTCCCTGCGTCTTCGCGAGAGCCTTGCTCCGTCCTCTCGCCAAGTCCGCCAAGGACGCCAAGAACCGCCACTTCGAAGCAGGAATGACTCTGGGTGGTCTTGATTCCTTTGCGCTCCCTGCGTCTTCGCGAGAGCCTTGCTTCGTCCTCTCGCCGAGATCGCCAAGCTCGCCAAGAACCGCCACTTCGAAGCAAGAATGACTCTGGGTGGTCTTGATTCCTTTGCGCTCCCTGCGTCTTCGCGAGAGTCTTGCTTCGTCCTCTCGCCGAGATCGCCAAGCTCGCCAAGCCACCAAAGGCTTTCACCCCCTGGAGTAACGCTTCCCTTTCCGATCTCAAGCTGCGCGAGTGTCTTGCTTCATCCTCTCGCCAAGTCCGCCAAGGACGCCAAGAACCGCCACTTCGAAGCAAGAATGACTCTGGGTGGTCTTGATTCCTCTGCGCTCCCTGCGTCTTCGCGAGAGTCTTGCTTCGTCCTCTCGCCGAGATCGCCAAGCTCGCCAAGAACCGCCACTTCGAAGCAGGAATGACTCTGGATGGTCTTGATTCCTTTGCGCTCCCTGCGTCTTCGCGAGAGTCTTGCTTCGTCCTCTCGCCAAGTCCTCTAAGGTCGCCAAGAACAGCAACTCGAGACATGAGTGAGTCATCCGGTGCGAACCTGCTTTCTCTGCTCCTTTGCGAGACTCTTGCTTTATCCTCTCGCCAAGGCCTCCGAGACCAACCCCAAACACAGGGAGGACGTCTTGTACAGAGCTGCCTGCCAGACACCGCTTAGGAATCGTTCCCGCTCCCCGTCCCGGGCAAACGTGGCTGAGTCCGTCCGGTGGCAGTACGATGGCACACGGGGTCAGGAGGGTAGAAGATTGGACGATCAGAGGCGGCAAGGGCGATGTATTGCGAGACCACGTCAGAAGGCAGCGTCAGCTGCCGGACACCCTCTTGAGCCCGTGAGGGCTGTGGCTTCGACATGACCCAGATCATCGTAGTCAACGGCGCTTCCAGTTCGGGCCGCACCAGCCTGGTAAAGCGGTTCTGCGCGATCAGCGATGGATCGTGGCACGGCGTCCACATCGATGACTTCACGAAGCAGCTTCCGCGCTCCACATGGGAGCGCTATGCGGACACCGAGCAGGGCTGGGTGAGGATCGGCACGTTGTTCAGCAACCACATCGTCGAGTTGGCCAAACGGGTACCCAGAGTCATTGCCGATACGTTCTATCTCCATCCCATCCCGCAACAGCACTTGATCAGCTTGGCTGGGCGTGAGAGTGTCTTCTGCGTTCAGCTCTTCTGCAGCCTGATCGAACTCGAACGCCGTGAGATCGCACGCAGCGATCGCCGTATCGGCCTGGCCCGTAGCCAGTTTGACAACGTCTATTCTCTCACCGACTACGATCTGCGAATCGATTCCAGCGACAAGTCGCCGGATGACTGCGCCCAGGAACTCCTGACGGCGTGGGCCAGCCAACGGATACGGAAACCAAGGATCGCAGAGACCACTGACGGGTCCGGGGGAGTCGCAAGGGGATGACCGGAAGACCAGGGACGAACCAGTCTGGCTTCCCAGTACCCGAGACCTGCGGTCTTGATTTGTATCGCGGCGTACTTCGCTTCTTGGCGACAGCGGATCGAGGCAGTCGCACACAGCAGCTCGAAGAAACCGGCCCGCCCCGAAACAGCCAGCAAGGCCTACGCTCCCGTGTTTCAGAGAGATAGAGTCCGCGCACTGAGCATATTGCCCCATCGCACGACGGGTTCAGCCAATCAGATGATCAGCGGCGTCGACCAATCCTCCGCTGAGTCTGTTCTGCACCCACCGAGGTTTCGGCAACATCATGTACAGCCTCAAAGCCGAGAGGGAGCAATGATTGTGCCGATTCGGCCACGCTACGCTTCGTACACCAGGACCGCCCGGCTTGGCCGGAGATCGGCCTGCGCATCGTAGAGCGCTCGGAGTTCGGAGAAGTGCTCATCGGGAGAACGGGTGAGGGCAGCAAGCCTGTCGAGCAGCGCCAGATCGCCAACTGCCAGCTGTTCGTCGGTGGCCCCAGCCAAACGCCACGAGCGCCAATCGAGTTGTCGCCACAGCCGCATCAGCAACGGAACGGTCTCCACCTTGCTGAGCGCGGCAGCGTCGCGCAGCAGGTTGCCACGAATGAACCACAGGCCGTAGAACGTAGACAGGCCGAACGCCGCTCCCGTAACCAATGCCACTTTGCCCACCATCTTCACGGCAACACCTCCCTGAACGTGTCTAAATCATCAGTCTAGCGCTTCGAGACACCCGGATGCGCGTGTCTAGCAGATACCGCATAATGCGTGCTCGGCGATCCCATGATCGCAACGCAACAGCCGGTTGAGCATCACAAGGCCGTGGGAGGGAAACAAGGGATGGATTACAAGAAGACAACAGCGTTCTGCGGACTCGACTGTTTCAACTGCGAGCTGTACGAGGGGAACGCGCACACCGAGGCCCGGAAGGCGCTCGATGCGCGTGTTCCACAGCTAACGGGGGTCGCATGCAAAGGGTGCCGCGACCAAGGAGGATGTGTCCTTTCACCCACCCCTTGTGCCACCCGCGAGTGCGCTGTGAGCAAGAACGTGTCGTTCTGCTTCGACTGCGAAGAGTTCCCGTGCAGCCGGCTGAATCCGACCGCGGACCAAGCCGGCAAATACCCGCACAACTTGAAGATCTTCAATCTCTGCCGCATCCGGTCCGTGGGGCTGGAAGCCTGGGCAAGCGAGGCGCAATCGATCCGGAAGAGGTACTTCGGCGGCGCTTTCCGACTCGGCGACACGCCCGTGACCGAAGAAGCTGAATGATTCCGTTCTCCGTTCGGCGCAACACCGGCCCGCGCCTCCTCGGAGCATGGTTCACACTCCAGCCGACGGCAGGTCCAGTCGATAGATCCTGCTGTGCCCCTGGATATCTCCTGTATCCCTGAACCCTGCGCCCTCGTAGAACCGGACGGCTGCCTCGTTCTCCGGGGCCACGTCGAGAAAGATCGCTGAGCACGCGTACTTCTGCCACAGGTGTCGGAGGAGCACCGCCAACCCCTTCTTGCCGTATCCCTTTCCCTGGTACGCCGCCCCGATCATGTAACGGACAATCCAAACGGTGCCGTTTTCAGGATGCTCGCCGAACGCGCAGAACCCAACCATCGTATCCCCGGCGAAGAGACCGCAGCAATTGAGGAACGTGTGAAACTTCGACTGCGCGATACTGGCTGCATTGGATGCCACGAATCGGCTCTGCTCGGGTCTCACTTCAAGATGGATCGCGTCCACGAAGTTGTCTGCGGAGATCTCTCGCATTTCGATATTCATCCATACCCTCCCAATAGAGACGGCTTTGAAGCAACTGGTGAGTCCTTCGCAAGGCGTCAATCGACTTCTCGCCCGGTGAGTCCACGAATCTCTGCTGTCGGTTCACCTCAGGTTCGCGCAGCTTTGGGACCCATCGTTTCTATGTCAAGCGGAAACGCTGGATCGCGCTCGATGCGCGGCACATCCCGAATCGCTCAGACTTTCTCAAACGACAGGCCATGCGATCAGCGAACGAAGAGCAACTCGACATCCGCCGCAAGACGCTGTCGGCAGATGTGTTCATTGCATCCTGCAATGCCGTATCGACCGGGGATCTCTGGTGAGCATCGATGGAGACGGGAACCGCGTCTCATCCCTCGCTTTCGAGCCTCGAGAGGTTTCCGTGTCTGCCGGTCGAAGCAAGCTCTGCAAAGGCCTCGAGACCGGCGCGGACAGAGCTCGGAACGCCGCTTCGGTTGACTCGGCGATCACGCTGGGAAAGAACACGCCATGTGTCAAGACCGGCAGGTGTCACAACTGCGCGTCCTCCGGCGTCATCTGTAGCACGCTGTCGATCACCGAGCAGTGCCGGCCTGCCGGACGCATTCATCTCCTCTTCGCTGGTAAGGACCTTGGCATGCAGACAAAGTCTGGATTGGCAGCATCGGCGTCCTTCGGCCTTCTCTCATCGAGTGAACATCTTGATGAGATTGTGATGCGCTCTGGAACGGCTTGCGTAAGAAGAGAGGTGCGCGATGGCGTCGCGACCGCTCTGTTCGAAACGCACCGGTCTTGCCCCGGTGACGTGCCGGTCTACGGGCAGTTCTCATCAACCACCCAGATTGGGTTCCCTTCAAGATCTGTGAACCCGCCGAACCAGAACCCACCCGATTCATCGTAGGAAGGGCCGAACGCAATGGAGGCACCGGCGAGCTTGAGGTGTTCGAAGAATCGCTTGGCATCGGGAACCTTCACCTGGAGCAACACGGTGCTCTTCGTCCGGTCCCCGGGTGTCACGCCGGCTTCGGACGCCGGAGCGATCCCAACCCGGATGCCGGATGCGGTCTCCAGGTTGCTGTAGCGGTACCCCTGCGTGAACTGCTTGACAATGCGAAATCCGAGAACATCCACGTACCACGCCACCATCGCATCGTAGTCTTCTGCAAGCACAACCAGCTCGCGGGGAAACAGGTTCGTCCGTTCGCCTTGGTTCATTCTCTCCGCCTCCACCAGGATGGGTCGAGATGACATCACGCGCTTCACCGCGCAATGCTTTGCCTTCTGCCTTCATGGTACAGCCAACCGTGCACCGTCATCGCCGTGGCGGGAATCCAATCCGAGCGCTGTCTACCGAACGGTCGTTTTCTTCGTATACTTGAGGATCAACATGGTGCGAAGGGTACAGGAGAGGGGAGAGTATGAAGTACCTGGTGACGGGGTTTCCGAAGTTCGATCGCTTCGCCGAGAATTCGACGCAGATGCTGATTGAGTCGATGCAATCAGATCCTCCGGAAGAACTGAGTGGCTTGCGTGACTCGATCGCATTCGAGATGGTCGAGTTCGACAACAAAGACGCCGCATCCCAGCAGAAGACGATGCGCGCCAACTTCCGCAAGCTGCTCGCCAAACATGACCCGTCGGTATGTCTCTTCTGCGGCCAAGCCGCGAGCCGTTCGTGGATCACCCTGGAGACGATCGCGATCAATGTGTTCAAGGGCGATCTCATCGATCCCGAGGGCCCTCCGGCATACTGGGCCACGCTGCCGGAACAGAAGTCGTTGGTCGAAGCGCTGTGCAAAGCGGAGATCCCAGCCAAACTCTCCCACCACGCCGGCACGCACCTGTGCAACCACATCCTGTACGACGGGCTCCGTCACGCGGACACGCACGCGAACGGTATGGTATGCGGGTTCTTGCACCTGCCGATGACCAACTCCCAAGTCATTTCCGGCAATGAGAATCGGCCGTTCGTTCCGCTGTCGATGACGCGTAAGGCACTCGTCATGGCGATCTTGCACACCCACCAGCACTCGTCGGATACGCGCTAGCGAAACGGTGCGCGGGCACCCGCCTACAAGAGCACGGAAGCAAGCGCAGCGGGGAACGTCCCCTGCTCCGTTGCTGACTCGAAGACACGGCGCATCGCGGGATTGATGGACAGAATCACGCGGTATGCCTCCAACGCCCTCTCGACATCGCCGATCTGATAGAAGCGATCGGCAAGGGACTCCCACCAGTCGAGATACCGGCAATCACGCTTGTCATCGAGGAGAGCACGCCACCGCGCGAGGACCTCCGGTTTGGCATCCATCGGAGCTTCGGAGAATTCACTCAACAGCCCAAGGATCTCCTTGAGGACCATTCCGACATCCAAGATGCGTCCGATCTCGCGCACCGGCTCGGCGTGATCCTCGATCGCGATGTCGATCAGTGTGTCGGATCCGGGCCGGCCGAATCCCTTCTTCTTCACGGCCAACCTGGCGCTCTGCTTGCCGCGAAGATCACCTCCGGCTTCGTCGCCGGCGGACAGTGCAGCGCACAGCCGAACATAGAGAGGCCCCGAAGTGCTCTCGAATGCCTCGGCCATCTCGTCCGCAACCTGTGGACCGACAAGGATGTTCCCCTGGCAAGCGCAGTCATTCCCCGTTCGATGTCCGGCCCACGGGCTGCACGCCGCCCCGGTGAACGACCATCCCGCGCCATCGAATGCGATCATTCCGATCTGACGTGTTTCGATTTCGCCATCGCTTGCCTTGAACCGGTCGAGCATCGCGCCGGGATCGGCACCTCCGGCCAGTCCCTCGAAGAACTGAGTCAGGAACGCCAGATTCCCGCTCGCCTGCGATGCGATGGCCCCGACTTCGGCGCGCGCCATGCACACCTGCCCGGCGTCCCAGCAGCAAGAGGCAATCGCAAGACCGATCTCTTGCGCGTCCCGATCCACCGCCACGATAGAGAATGTCATCGCCCACGCTCCCATGCTGTTTGGCCGCTCGCGCGCGGCATCCGGCCCCACGGCTCCATTTCACTCGTCGTGCCTGCACGGCCCTGGTGCAGCTTCGCGGGCGCTTGCCTGTATGTGTCATCGGTGCGAGGTAGCGTTCAATCCGCCCGGCGCAGGTGCTGTACGCCGTAGATCGGGATATTGGAAACCCTGGTTGAACGTGGAGAGCAATACGAGATAAGGTCCATTGAAGCGTCAGCCGCCGTGTCGTGAACGATCGTAGTCTTTCGCAAGCAGCGCGTACTTCACGCCACGGCGATCCTGTTCACTCCACCCGGGGAACTCACGCGGCTCGCAGACGAACTCACTCTCCAGGGTCATGCCCAGCTTCTCCATCACGCGGCGAGATCGGACATTGGCGGCCAGCGTGTCGGCAACGATCTTGGAGACGCCAAGGCGGGAGAATCCGTGATCGATCAACGCCAGCGCCCCTTCGGTCGCAACCCCGCGTCCCCATGCCGACTGCCTGAGCCGATACCCCAGTTCTACCTCGCTCGGCTCGTACGGATAGCGACGAAGGTGGAACCACCCGATGAGGTCGCCGCTGACCCGCTCGATGGCGGCGAAGAAGCCGAGTCCCCGCTCCGGATTGCAGGCGGATAAGTATCGCGGCAGGATCGACGACGCGATCTCCTTCCGGGTGTGCGGAACACCTCCGGTGAGGTAGCGCACTACGGCCGGATCGGAATCGAGTTCGAACAGATCGGCTTCATCATCTTCGGTGAGCCAGCGCAGGATCAGGCGTTCGGTTTCAAGGTAGATTTCCGGTGCAGAACGTCCGTCGAGCACAAGCCGATCCATCCTCTCCGCCCGCATCGTCAGTGGCTCTTCGTCACAAAGACAGGTCTTCGCCGGCGATGGCGCGGTCGAGGAGTTCGAGGGTCTCGTCGATGCCGTATAGCGCGACAAACGAACCCATCCTCGGGCCGGAGTCTTGACCGAGCAAGATCTGGTAGAGGGCCTTGAACCACTCCCGCAGTCCGCCGAAGCAGCTCTGCGCCTTGCCGACTTCGTAAACCTGTGTCTGAAAATCGTCGGCCGTCGCATCGGAGGGCAGCGCGGCCAAGGCATCGCGCAGCGCACGCAATGCCTCGCGCTCCTGCTCCGTTGCCGTTCGATACGCCTTGTTGGGCAGCACGAAGTCCTTGTAGTAGTTGATCGCAAACCCGACCAGCTTGTCCGTCTCAGGCGACGTCTGCGGCGTGGTGCCGGGAAGGTACCGACTGACGTAGTGCCAGAGGACCTTGGGGTCGTCGGAATGGCAAACGCTGACAAGGTTGAGCAGCATGGCGTACGAGACACGTACTTCCGGCGCCGGGGGTGTTCCGTTGTGGATGTGCCACACCGCACTCGAGAGCTTTTTCTCCGTTTCGAGTCCGTCGAACTGCATTAGCTCACTGTAGTAGTCGTCGACGTTTCGCGGAATTACGTCGAAGTACAGCCGACGCGCCGCCGTGGGCTTTTGGTACATGTAGAACGCCAACGACTCCTGCGGCGCATACTTCAGCCATTCCTCTACAGCAATCCCGTTTCCGATCGACTTCGAGATCTTCGCCCCCTCCGCATCAAGGAACATCTCGTAGGTCAGGTTCTGCGGCGGGGTCCCACCCAGGATCCGGCAGATCCGGCTCGACAGCTTGACCGAATCGATCAAGTCCTTTCCCGACATCTCGTAGTCGACGCCGAGCGCGAACCAACGCATTGCCCAATCCACCTTCCACTGGAGCTTGCAGCTGCCGCCGGTAACCAGCGTCTCGACCTGTGTTCCGTCTTCGTCTTCGAACACGATCGTCCCTGCGGCCGCATCATTTTCGAGTATGGGCACCTGAAGGATCTTTCCTGTACTCGGTGATACCGGAAGAAACGGGCTGTACGTGGCCCGACGCTCAGCTCGCAGGGTCGGAAGGATCACATCGAGGATCTCATCGTAGTGCTCAAGCACGCCCAACAGCGCACGATCGAACGTTCCGTTACGGTAGCAATCCGTGGCGCTCTTGAACTCGTACTCGAACCCAAACGAGTCAAGGAATGCCATCAACCGAGCGTTGTTGTGCTCCCCGAAGCTCGGATGCGTGCCAAACGGATCCGGCACGCTCGTCAGGGGCTTGCCAAGATGCTCGGCAACCATCTCCTTGTTCGGGATGTTATCGGGAACCTTCCGAATCCCATCCATGTCATCGGAGAAGCAGAAAAGGCGCGTCGGGATCTCGGGAGCCAATCGTTCGAATGCCCGGCGGATCATCGTAGTACGAGCCACCTCGGCGAATGTACCGATGTGGGGCAATCCGGACGGCCCATAGCCAGTCTCGAACAGCACATACCCCTTCTCGGGCGCGGCGCCTCGCAGGCGCTTCTGGAGGAGTTGTCGCGCCTCTTTGAATGGCCAGGCACCGGTTTGCAATGCAAGTTCTTGAAGTTCAGGTGTCATGTTTCGCTCTCCGATTCAACATCCAGGCTGTTTACAGAACACACATCCTCGCAGCCTCCACAAGGGCCGCTGCGTGTCCTCTTCGACATCCTACGATGATCCGTACGCTCAATCCAGAGCCATATAGGAAAGGCTCCTGCGTTGCGCCAAACCCGGCGTGCTCGATCCGACCGGACCGATCCGATGGTGGGACAACGGGAAACCTCGATGCCGGATGGAAGCATGGACTGCCCAAACGTGCACGGCCGATCGGGAAGGATCTTCTCTTGAGAGGACCGAGTCTCAGCCCTGCGCGCTCTTGATGATAAACCCGCCGGACTTCTGATCCTTCTCCAACTCGAGAATCCCGCTGGCGCCGGCCTCTTCCAGAAGCTGACCGAACGATCGGAAGCCGTAGTACGATTCGCTGAATCCCGGCTTCCGGCGCTTGAGGGTCTGCTTGATCATCGATCCCCAGATGTTTTCGCCTTCGCCACGCTCCTCAACAAGCGCTTCGTAGGTTTCAACCACTAGGTCCCACGCTTCCTGCTTCTTGTCCTCAACCTGTGCTCCAGCCTTGGCGCCCTTCTTTCCGGCGGCCTTCTTCGCCGGCGCCTTGCGCGTCTTCTGCGGACGGTTGCGTTTGACCAGCTCATCGTAAAACAGAAACTCGTCGCAATTGGCGATCAACAGATCCGAGGTCGAGTTCTTGACGCCGACGCCGATCACGGTCTTGTTGTTTTCGCGCAGCTTGCTGACCAGCGGGGAGAAGTCAGAGTCTCCGCTGATGATCACGAAGGTATCGACATGTTCCTTGGTATAGCACAGATCCAGCGCATCCACGACCATGCGGATGTCGGCTGAGTTCTTCCCCGACTGGCGAACATGCGGAATCTCGATCAACTCGAACGATGCTTCGTGCATCGGTGATTTGAACTCCTTGTACCGGGCCCAGTCACAATATGCCTTCTTGACGACGATGTTCCCCTTGAGCAGTAGCCGCTCGAGAACCTTGTCGATATCGAACTTCGGGTACTCCGCTTCACGTACGCCAAGCGCGATGTTCTCGAAGTCGCAGAAGAGCGCCAGATTGATGGTTTCCGCTTGCTGAGTCATTCGCTTCGATCCTTTGTCGATCCGTGGTGGTTTACGAGCATCCGATGCTCGACCGGCTGGCTCTACGGTAGCGGAGAGCGCTCGAGGGAGCAAGTCGGCAACGGAATCGTCCCGATCCGGAGGCGCGGCAATCCTCCGGCTACTTGCCGCGGCGCCGAGCGATGTCAACGTGAAGAACGCGGCACCGATCGAGCCAGAGAGACTCGAATTCCTCGGCCGGAACAACACGCCCTTCGAGATCCGCGACGGAGCCAATCCCCGCCTCACGACACCAGGCGACGCAGGCATCATAGGCCTCCCAATCCAGATCGTCGGTTTCCCAGACCGCCTGCACCGACCGAAGCCCTTGGCGGTACGCGGCGAGCGCCCGCGAGTGCCCGTCGGCCATCACGAGACCGCAGGCCCGCTGTTTGATCGGAATCGGCTTCAAGGGGAACCCCTCGGCTTCGATCACACGCAGCACGGCATCCAGTTTCTCTTGACACACGTACAACTGGCTCGGCTGCAACGCCAAGAGGTCGATCTCGAACGTGTTCATCCGACTCCCGTTCCTTGGTTGCCTCGATGATCAGCGGACACTCCATCGCAAGAAGGCACGATAGCATCAGACTCGGCAATCCACGCGCCGCTGCCTCCCCGATTCCAGCGGATCATACGAAAACCAGATCCAGGGAACCACGGGAGGCACTGTCCCACGGCGTTGCTCACGTTTTAGGGATGTCACCGTTGCGAGCAACCGCCCGAACCCCTGAAGCCGAAGACCTCCGTGGGTTCGACCACTGCAGTCAGACGTCCCCAAAATCGATGGTTGCCAAGCCGTGCTCTCTGCCGTACAACAAGGCATTCAAGATCATCTCAGGGAGACGTCATGCCGATCACCGTAAGACATACCGATTCACCGTCCACCGAGGCTTTGGCACTGTTCCTTGAGGAGTTTTCGAGCAACGGCCGCCCGTACGCCCACGTCGAAGCGTGGTCCCTTGCGGCGCTGGAGGCCCTGCCGGGATCGTTCCACGTGTTCACGGCCATCGACGCCGCGGGCCCGGTTGGGGCGCTCTTCCTCTCCCCGGGCTTCCTCGAACCCTGGGCGGCGCCAACGGACCTTCTGGGAGGCAACCCGATCGTCCCACAGGATCAGGACGCAGCTGCCATTCATGCTGCTCTTCTGGTCGAAGCAATGTCCTGGACTCAGAGGGAACAGCTCAGTGGTCTGGAGATACTTCTTCCGATGGGACCCGGCAATGCCCGGCTCGATGGAAACCTAGATCGATTCTGCACGCACCTGGGTTTCGAACGGTACTACTGCGCCATGGCGCGCGAGCTTGCGTCTCCTCTGCCCAACGTGGATCTCGATGAGAAGATCGAGATCGTTCCTGCCGCCTCATTGCCGATGGGTGAGCTATACAAGAACTACGCCGCCTGCACGGCGGGAGGAGAGATCGAACTGATTGCCCGGCAATCTCCTACCGAACACAACGACTACTTCGATTCGCTGGCCACGGAGACACTCGGCCACCCCGGATCGCTCGCGCTGCTGCGCGACGACTTGCTGCTTGGCTTTGCGCTGGTGGCTTCCATTTCGGATACAACCGCGCACCTTGCCTGGATCGGCATCCTGCCCGAGCAACGCCACCACGGTCTCGGGCAACGGCTCCTGCTCGAAGTCCTCGAGATGTGCCGGACCGAACACCTCGAACACCTGTCGCTGTATACCGACACGTCGGTCGGAGCCCAGACCCTGTACCACAAGGTTGGGTTCGTTCCCGCAGGCGTACTGACCTATCGCTGGAGAACGCCAGAAGAGCCGTAGGCTACGAAATAGCCCGGCTCAATTGGTCGAGGGCCTTTGCCGTGGTCTTTTCCCGCTTGGACTCCGCCCAGTTCACCACCCCGGACCCGACGTTCACGCCTCCCTTGTCCGCACACAACGCCTGCATCTGCCGAACAGCCCGGTTCCCACCCAGCCACGGATACGGAAACTGCTGCGTAACAAGGCAAGCAACCTTCTTCCCTGCAAGCGTTTCCATCTGCTTCAGATACCGTGCCATCACCGGCGACAGCGAGAACGCTTCAACCGCCGACCCGAAGATCACCACATCGTAGGGGCCGACGCCCGGTTTCGCCTCGAGCTCGAACTGCCTGTCACCCTGCTTCCGCCCACCGGCCACCGTAATCTGCTCGAGTGTCACCGTGTATCCGGCCGAGGAGAGCTTCTCCTCCAGCCGCTGCGCAACCGACAGCGTGTGCCCAGTCTGTGAGTAAACGAAAACGCCGATCTTCATCTTCACCCTCCAATGGATTCTCGATGTCCGGATCCACTATACCCAAGCCGGCACCTGCGAAGAAGGCGACCGATCGACTGGCTTCCTCATCCGTCCGCCAATGGGACATGCGGTCCGGCTTCCGGACGCACGACAGTTGCCAACCACCACCGCTTCTTCGACTGCCCGGGCCGCGGCTGCCGCTCGAAGTAGATCTTCATGACCAGACCGTCGGCGGTCCTCACACGGTACCAATGCTTGCGAAGATACTTCTCGGCACTTCCACCCTTGCAAGTGCTGTACGACTTCCAGGAATCCAGGACGCCTGAGACGCTGTATTCGCAGTCGCGCCAACGAAACCGCTTCGGAAGGCTCGGCTCCCCACGGACCATCGGCGCGCTGGCAAACGAATCTTCGATCGGGATGATCGCTTCGGAAACGAACTCCTCGCCACGCCCGGATGCCGGTTCCATCCCATCCTCCCTCCTGCTCGAAGCACCGCAGGATCTCACGGTAGCGCTCCCAGCAACGGCCGTCAACCCATGTGCCGTAGAGAAGCTTCGGACAACGCCCGATGCAGCATCCTCACCCCAACCGGACGATTCCGCCCCCGTTGATCGCGCCAGCCGGGAGCCGACACGAATGGGATCTCAAGCGCGCATCCTCTACAATCTCCGCGGAGGTCTTCACCATGAAGCTCGCGCTCGTCCAACAGCACGCCACACACGACAGGAAGGGAAACCTTGTACGAGGTCTCGCCGCCGTTGACCGTGCCGCGACCGCCGGCGCGCAAGTGGTCTGCTTTGCCGAGTTGGCGTTTGAGCCGTTCTATCCGCAACAGCTCGCGGGGGTGGATCGCGAAGCACTCGCCGAGTCGATTCCGGGACCGATCACCGACGCGCTTTCCGACAAGGCCAGACAACACGGAATGGTGATCCTTCCCAACCTTTACGAACGTGATTCCGAAGGCTGCTATGACACGACAGCCGTGATCGATGCCGACGGAACGCTCCTCGGGAAGATGAGAATGCTTCACATCCCGGACTACGTGGGATTCCACGAAAAGAGCTACTACACCCCGGGGAACCTGGGGATGCCGGTGTTCGACACCGCCTTCGCGCGAATCGGGATCGCCATCTGTTACGATCGCCACTACCCCGAGGTGATGCGGGGCCTCGCGCTGGCCGGTGCGCAACTCATCGTGGTTCCCCAAGCCGGGGCCGTTGGCGAGTGGCCCGAAGGCCTGTTCGAGGCGGAGCTGCGCGTTGCCAGCTTCCAGAATGGCGTCTTCACGGCGCTGTGCAACCGCGTCGGCCGTGAGGAGAGCATCACGTTCGCAGGCGAATCCTTTGCCTGTGATCCCGCCGGAGCCGTGGTTGCCCGTGCCGTCCGCGGGACAGATGAGCTCCTCGTCTGCGACCTCGACATTTCTCAGATCGATGACTCATGCGCCCAACGTCTCTTTCTTCCCGACCGGCGTCCGGATTTGTACGAGGATCTCGTTGCTCCCGGTGAAGAAGCAGAACGCGCCATAGGAGAGATCAATGTGTTGTGCACCGACCTCGACCGCTCACTCCACTTCTACCGCGACTTGCTTGGCCTCGAGTTGGTTGAGGAGGGCGAGGACGGCGTATACCTCGGTCTCGGCAGCACGCTGCTACTCCTGCTACCCGTTGCGACCCTCGAGACGGACCGGCTTCCGTACGGAGAACAGGCCGTCGTTTCCTTCGACATCTACGTTCCCAATCTCGCGGACGAGGTTGCGCGCCTCGGCGAAGCAGGGGTCCAGTTCGCGGAGGATTGCCACACCGAAGACGGATACTGCCTGATTCGTGATCCCGACGGACTCGTCATCGAGCTTCTGGAGACCTCGGCGTAACGGACACCCTCCGTGGGGCGACTGGCCGGGATCCGACCATTGCTTCCGTTGCCGTCTTGACCGAGTTCGGCGCCCGATCCGCTCGACGTCCAGAACTACTCGGAACGCTCAACACACCGTAGCTACGCTGCCGGAGCCAGCCGTTCCTCCGCCGGTTCCTCTTCCTCTCCATTGCGCAGGTCCTCGCGTGCTGCTAGGCTTACATTCAACATGAGGAGGACGGATGACCACGCTCTCGATTCTCTATGACAACCACGCAACGGAAAGCCTCCGCCCCGGATGGGGCTTCTCCGCCTACATCCGCACCGAAGGGGCCATCGTACTCTTCGACACCGGCGCGGACAAGCTCGTGCTGCAGCACAACGCTCAAGCACTCCAGTGCAATCTCGACATCGTCACGGCCCTTGTCCTGTCTCACGAGCACTGCGATCACGTTGGCGCCGTCTCCGTCGTGCTTCACAAGGGGCTCCACATGTACGTCCCGGCAGCGTTCGCCAAACGCTTCTCCGACCGTGCTGGCGATGGGATCGACTTCACCGCGGTCAAGAAGCCGGTGGAGATCGTTCCAGGCGTTCGCTCGATCGGGCAATTCGGACGCAAGACCCCGGAGCAGGCCATCCTCGTCGATGGAAACGAAGGTCCTGTGTTGATCACCGGGTGCGCACACGAAGGCATCGTGAAGATCGCACGCCAGGCAACGGAGCTCGCCGAGCGTCCCCTTTCGCTCCTTCTCGGCGGATTCCACTTGTACAAAGAGGATGAAGCCGATATCGGACGCACCGCGGATGCACTGCTCAAGCTGAACATCCAACGGATCGCACCGTGTCATTGCACCGGGGATACAGCCACCGGCGTGCTGCGCGAGACGTTCGGTGGGCAATTCGTCGAGATCCAAGCGGGAAGCCAGATCGAGCTGTAGCGGGCTACGTGCCGCGGCTTCCGAGCTGATTCGCTTCTTCCTCGGTGACATCATCCAGCCAGCCGTTTCTTACCGGTTCATCCACGCCAAATCGGGCGATGTGCGGCTTGATGTCGATGACCGGCGTTCCATCGAGCATATCCACGTCACAGATATGCAGGATTCGCCCCTCGCGCCGAAGCAGCCTCACCACACTCATCCCCAGCGGGTTCGGCCGCGAAGGAGAACGGGTGGCGAACACACCGCGCGGCGTGCTGTCGAGAAAAGGAATCACCGTCAGCCTGGCAGGCCCTGCCCGGTGGAGGTGAAACAGGACCACGATGTGAGAGAACCCTTCCAGGTCGGCCAGTCCCGCCTCCAGCTCCGGATCGATCTCGATCCGCCCCTTGATCCCCTTCGCGTATCGCGGCTGAATCGGCGTGTGCGACGGATTCGTGTGCGGCGAGCGAACGATGCCCACAGAGCGGAAGACGATGTCTCTTCTTTCAGCGTCCATGCATCAGAGGTTCTCCTTTCCCTGTCTCCCATGCAAGGCCCCCGCCACACAAGGCCCAAAGAGGTGGAGACAGGCCGGGCTAAGGACTACACTCCGTCGCGAGGAGGTTACTCACGTGAAAATCGGAATCATCATCTGCGACCGGTACCGCTCTTGCGGTGGCGGCAAGTGCTTCCGCGCCATGCGCGAACGGACCGGTGGATTCGCACACTACTCCAAGAATGAACCTCTCGAAATCGTCGGATACTCTTCATGCAACGGATGTCCCGGAGGCAATGTCGAGTACGTGCCGGAAGAGATGATCAAGAACGGAGTCGAGGCGATTCACCTTGCGACAGGGCTTGTCGTCGGATACCCCCCATGCCCACGGCAAGCGTACTTCAAGGAGTACATCGAGTCGAAGTACGGCATCCCTGTCGTCATCGGTACACACCCCATTCCGCAGAAGTACTACACCGTCCACAAGGAACTTCCTTCGTGGTCCGGAATGAAAGGCCTGGAGGCACTTCTCGCCACCGAGGAGATCCGCAAAGCCTACGACTGAACACTCATCGGGCGATCGCCGGAGCCACGCGCTGGGCGATCGCTCCTTCCTCCTCCCACCAGACCTATCCTACAACCTTGGTGAAGACCGGCACGGCCGCGACGATCAACACGAGGCTGAACGCATGAAACACGATTCGCTGCCGAATCCCATCATCCATCAGGCGAGATCTGAACGAAGGTTTTGCCGCGTCCGTCGGAGGACACGCAGCCACATAGAACGCATCGCGCTTGTGATGCATCCACGTCGTATGAAATGGGAATCGATGCGCCCTCTGCGATGCATCGATACCAAGCCGGCTGTAGCGCTCTTCGGCTCCACTTCGCCCAAACAAGAAGGAACAGCGCACAAGACGTTCACCGCCCGCCGCCAAAGCGAAACGGAAAACAGAGAAGCGGGACGAGCCGAGTCGTATCCTTCACGCGTCTTCCAACGGCCTACGGATACTGTGGCAAGACCCGGCTCGTCTCGCCCAATTCGTGCGTATGCTCAGCGCAAACGCACCTCGTTCTACTCCGACTCCTTCTCCTCAAGCGCTCGGATCTGCTGTTCGATTCTCGAGAGCGTATGCCCAAGCTGCTCGGCTTGATCTCGCAGGAAAGCCAGTTGGTCTACATTGTCCATCGGCGCACGCACGGGACCCATCCACGGATTCGCCGGGACTGCCGGGTAGACGGGCGCAACATAGCCGTAACCATGCGCGGGCCCGTAACCGCGTCCCCAACCCATGCCGCGACCCCGGCCAGCCCCCCGGCCGTACCCGTAGCCCGCGCCGCCGACCCATGGATTGGCGTATCCCGGGGTCGCGTATCCTGCGCAATATCCTGCACCTCGTCCCGTCATCGGCCCCATTCCCTGGGGACCCATCCCATCTCCTCTTGGCATTGCAGCCTCCTTCTTTGTCAAGTACCTGGCGAATCACTGCAAAGGATTCATCGCTGTCTTCGGCCGCCTCGACGACCCGCCCGCTGGCCCGCGCCACGACCCATTCCGCTGCCTGTACCGAAACCGGCTCCCATAGCGGGCTGTGATCCACTACGTGGTGCACGCTGGAATAGCCGTCGAATGCCCCTCCCCACACACGTACCCAATCCGCGGCCCGTCATCGGCCCCTGTCCCGCAGGCCCTGTTCCGTCTCCTCTGGGCATCTTGCACCCCTTTCGAGCGTGATCTTCTCGTTCTTTGCATATGCACATTACTGATTCCGGCCCGCCATGTCAATGCCAGAAGCCTTCACCGTGCTCGCGAATCCCTGTGGGATGCACCGGTTGCCATAGAAGACAACTGATCCAGAAGCGAAGACTGCTGACACTGCGGAAGACAGCCCACACGCCCGGTGATGTGGTTCGAAAGGAGAGCGATCGCTTGGCCGAGGAGCAGGAAGATGGTTCCGCGATGGATTCAGCTCTAGAACTGCTGTGCTAGAGAAAATCGCAGGCGATTCTCTCCCGATCTAGAGATTACGTGGTGTTCGCGCGCAAACCACCGAAGTGAGCACATACTCTCAGCCCATTCCAGCGAATGCCTACTCGCCTTGAATCGACTGGAGCTTGAGTGATTGCGCGAAGTGGCAGGCCGCTGTGTGACCATCGCCAAGATCCACGTGCTCAGGAGCTGTCCTGCTACAAATGTCCTGCGCGTACAGACAACGCGGGTGAAAGGCGCAACCGGAGGGAGGATCCACCGGACTAGGGACATCACCCTCCAACAGGATTCTCTCTACGTCAAACGCGGGGTCGGGGACAGGGACGGCCGACATGAGCGCTTCGGTGTATGGATGCGCTGGATCGCTGAACAAGCGCTCGGATGAACACAGTTCCACGATCTTGCCCAGATACATTACTGCGATCCGGTCGCTGATGTGCTTCACCACGGAGAGGTCGTGCGCAATGAACAAGTAGGTCAATCCGAACTCCTGCTGAAGGTTCTCGAGCAGATTGAGCACTTGAGCTTGAATCGAGACATCCAATGCGGACACAGGCTCGTCACAGATGATGAACTGTGGTTCCAAGGCCAGAGCACGGGCAATCCCGACGCGCTGCCGCTGCCCTCCAGAGAACTCGTGCGGAAATCGCTTCATATGATCGGCCTTCAAGCCCACCGCAATCAGCAGATCGCGGACACGCTTCTCGCGCTCCCGGCGCGAGAACCGCTCATGAACGAGGTACGGCTCGCCGACGATGGATCCGACGTTGAGACGCGGATTGAGTGATGAGTAGGGATCCTGAAAGATCAACTGCATCTCTCCGCGCAGCGCCTTCATCCTCTGCCGCGGGGCCGCGGTTACATCGATCCATTCCCCTTCCAACCGCTTGCTCCGAAAGAGAACGGTTCCATCGGTCGGCTCGATGAGTCGAAGAATCGTGCGGCCGGCCGTGGTCTTGCCACATCCGCTTTCGCCAACAAGACCGAGGGTCTCTCCTTCAGTCACCGTCAGATCGATGCCGTCTACGGCCTTGACCCAATCGGCGGTTCGCCGTAGCACCCCTTTCTGAACCGGGAAGTGCTTCTTCAGACCCGTAACCTCAAGAAGCGTGTTCTCAGCGGGCACGCGGTTCACCCTCCTTCTTGATACAGCCAGCAGGCCGCGGTGTGCCGCGACGATACTTCTTTCAGATCTGGCTGCCGTTCTCGACAGATCGCCATCGCTCGCGGACACCGGGGCTCAAACCCACACCCGGCAGGGAGCTGGAAGAGATCAGGAACCGTCCCTTTGATCGGCTCCAGCTGGCCTTGCTTCGTTGCCAGTGATGGAATGGAATTCATCAGTCCCTGCGTGTATGGATGTTTGGGGTTGTGAAAGATGTCATTGACCGAACCACCCTCGACGATCTTCCCCAAGTACATCACCACAACATCGTCGGCCATGTGTGCAATAACCCCGAGATCATGGGTGATGAACTGGATGGCAGCCTTGAACTCCTGGCGAAGCTGATTCATGAGATCGAGAACCTGGGCTTGAATCGTGACATCGAGTGCAGTCGTCGGCTCGTCCGCGATGAGCAGTGATGGGTTGCACGACAACGCCATGGCAATCATGGCCCGTTGCCTCATTCCACCGGAGAGCTGATGTGGAAACTCATCCACTCGCTGCTCCGGCAGTGGGATACCGACCGCACGGAGCATTTCGATCGCTTGCTGTCTCGCTTGCCTCTTGCGAAGATGCTGGTGAAGGCGGATCGCCTCGATGATCTGATTTCCGATGGTGTAGACCGGATTCAGCGACGTCATCGGCTCCTGGAAGATCATCGCGATTTCGTTGCCGCGAATTGACCGCATCTCTCGCCCATTGGGACGAAACTTCATGAGGTCTACGACATCTTCGTCACGACGGAACAGGACCTCCCCACTCTCGATCCGGCCGGGCGGCATTTGGACGAGCCCCATGATGGAGAGCGCCGTGACCGACTTCCCACATCCGCTTTCGCCGACGACACCCAGCGTTTGCTGCGGAGCGATTTCGTAGTTCACACCGTCCACTGCGCGCACTACGCCGTCCTCCGTGTGGAAATGGGTTCGAAGATCCTTGACTTCGATCAGCGACACAGGCATTCGCTCCTCTCACGCATCACGGCGCTGCCGACGATCACCGCCAGCCCAATTGCCTCACCTGTAAGATTATCATGCTGCATGACTGCTCGCAATCATGCGTGTCCAACCACAAGGTTTGCAATGCGAGATCCAATATAGCTTTTCGAGCACTTTGCGCCTTGCGGCCTGCCAAGCTATCATACAGCTTGGCAGGTTGACCGGTGAAGGAGATGATCCGTGTACGCCGGAATACATAGCAGAAGAATGCAGCCGCAAGAGGATCCGACCGGATCAAGACGCGTTCAAACGACTGTGTCGATCATCCGATTGCATTTCCCAGCCTGTCTCATCCAACACATCCGCAGCCCTTACCGCAGAACATCACGAGGGATGTCGCACGCACAGCAAGCCATTCAATCACTGCAACATTCGGAAGGAATCTTCATCGAGTCATCGATACCAAGGGAGGTGATCGCGAGAAATCCGAGATCGCGTTGGGCACGCACAGCAAACAATAAAAGGGAGGAACGATGGACCGTTTGAATCGCGCGATAGCCACCCTGCTGGTTATATGTCTCGTGTCAGGGTTGACGTGGATTGCGCTTGCTCAGGATACGGCTCAGTACGGAGGAACCCTTCGCGTTGCGCTGGCTTCGGAACCTGGCAAGTTGGACATGCCATTGGATACGGGCGTGGCGGCAAGCATCCCCGCCCGCCACATCGTGGAAAGCCTGTTTGCGTTCGACGAGAATTACGCGCCTCAGCCGATGCTTGCACTCAGCTGGGACTTGGATGAAACCGGTACCGTGGCCACGTTCTACCTACGCCGCGGCGTTCTGTTCCACAACGGCAAGGAGATGACATCGGACGATGTCGTCGCGTCCCTCGAACGATGGGGCAACTACGGGCTCACGGCCGCCGCACTCTGGGACCACGTGCTGACGGTTGAGGCAGTCGATACCTACACCGTGCGCATCACACTCGACGAACCATTCGCCCCAATGACGACGTATCTCGCCAACATCTACGGCGGCCCGAGCATCTATCCCAAGGAGATCGCTGAGGCAGCCGGCGCAGAACCCGTTGCCGCGCAGGATCTCATTGGAACGGGTCCCTACCGCTTTGTCGAGTGGCGAGCCGGTGACTACATCTTGCTCGAACGTTTCCCGGGCTACTCCGCTTCGCCCGCTGAAGCCAGCGGGTTCGTCGGACAGAAGGTCGCCTACTTCGACGAGCTTCAGTTCTTCTTCGTTCCCGAAGACAATGCTCGCCTGGTTGGCGTGGAATCCGGAACCTACGACTACGCCGTGAATATCCCCAACGATCTTCTCGTCAATGTTTCCGGCAATACGAGCATCTTCCCGATCATCACCGACCACCCACCGATCTATCCGATCGCGCTGGTGAACAACCGCACGGGCTTGATGACCAATTCGGCCCTCAAGCAAGCGATGATCACCGCCATGGATATGGAAGCGATCATGCTTGCCGGCTACGGCGATCCAACCTTCTGGAGTCTCAACGCGAGTTACTTCGCGCCGGGAATCCGTTGGTACACCGAGAACGATGGTGAAGGGCTGTACAATGCAGCCGATCCAGCTGCTGCACAGCAGATGGCAGCTGCTGCAGGCTACAACGGCGAACCCATCAGGATCATCGTTGCTCAAGACATGACGTCGCAGTACAACCAGGCGTTGGTGGTCACCGATCAGCTGAGCAATGCCGGATTCAACGTCGACCTTCAAGTCTACGACAAGGCAACGTTCTTCGATATCCGCAACAGCAAGTCCGATCCGGACAATCCGCAATGGGAGATCGCGTTCTCCTTCTACAGCACGACTCCGGATCCTTCGCTTGTGCTGATGCTGAACCCGGCCTATGCCGGGTGGTGGGACACGCCGGAAGTTCAGGCTCTCCGCAATGAGCTGAACCAGATCACCGATTTCGCTCTTCGCTATGCGAAATGGGAAGAAATCATGGATCTGTGGTACGAGCAGATTCCGGCATTCAAGTTCGGCGATGCATTCCAGCTGCACTTGATGCAGGCGGAGATTGGAGGAGGCTACGGGACACCCGAGAATCCGCCGATGCTTTCGCCGTTCTTCTGGAACGCATGGAGGAAGTAGCACCGGCAAACACAGGAGGCCCCCGGTGCTCCGGCGCCGGGGGCCTCCTGTACCCTGATGTCGGCAGCAATGCGGAACCACGTGGGGAATCCGACGGATCTTCCCGTAGAACGGAGTAATGAATGCTCTCTTACCTTGTTCGACGAGTCGGCGGGATGGTGGTCAGCACGATTCTTGTCATCACCATCACGTTCCTGCTGCTTCAGTTGATCCCGGGGGATCCTGCCACGGTTATGCTTGGGGCCAATGCAACGCCGGAACAGGCTGAGCAATTGCGTAAGACATGGGGCCTGGACCAACCAATTCCGGTGCAGTTCGCCCGCTACTTCGAGAACTTCGTGCGCGGCGACTTCGGTCAATCGCTGTTCCACAGGCAGCCCGTACTGACCATCATCCGTCAGCGTGCCGAGACAAGTGTCTGGTTGAGCGCTCTAGCCCTGATCGTCGCCCTCGGAATCGGGATTCCGGCAGGCATCCTGTCGTCGGTCAAACCGAACAGCCTCATGGACAACTCTATGTTGCTCGTTGCGCTTGCCGGGGCATCCATCCCAAGCTTCTGGCTTGGTCTCATGCTCATGACATTGATCGCAGGAAAACTGGGTTGGCTACCCAGTTCCGGATTCACGTCCGTCTTGGCCACCGGGAATCTGGCCAACCTCAAGAACCTTATCCTTCCCGCGTTCTCTCTCGGATTCGTGAATGCGGCTCTGCTCGCACGCACAACACGGTCAAGCATGCTCGATGTACTCAATGCAGACTACGTCACAACCGCACGAGCGAAAGGATTGCGCCAGCGTTCCGTGATCGTGAAACATGCCCTGAGAAACGCGTCGATTCCCATTCTCACTGTGGTATCGTTCACGTTTGCGTCGCTGCTCTCCGGCGCCGTTGTCACCGAGAATGTCTTCGCTCTTCCCGGCATCGGGAGTCTCATTGTGCAGTCGGTGCTCAAGCGGGATTACCCCGTGATCCAGGGAATCATGCTGGTTGTCGCTCTGTTGTATGTCCTAATCAATTTCGTCACGGATCTTGTGTACGCCATGCTGGATCCACGAATTCGGTATCGATGAGAGAGGAACGGATGACGAAACGCACGCATTCGAACAAACGAGATCGCGACGCGTCAGATTCTCGTACGTACTCCGTATGGAAATGTCTCGTTCCGCCGGGATTTCGCAAGTTCGCGACCGGGCGGCGAACCACGCTCGCTGCCATACTCATTCTGGCCGCCCTGATTCTTATTTCCGCCCTCGGCCCGTGGATCGTGCCGTACGATGCCGACAAACTCAAAGTGACCGACCGTTTACAGGGACCAAGCGGTACGCACTTCTTTGGGACAGACAACTTCGGGCGGGATGTCTTCAGCCGCGTGATCGTCGGAACTCGAATCACACTCCTTCTGGGGTTGTCCATCTCCGCATTCTCCTTGCTCGTAGGCCTTCCAGTCGGAGCCATCTGCGGTTTCTACGATCGGGTAGGACTCGTTGTCATGCGTCTGGTCGATGCCATGATGGCCTTCCCGGCGATCATCCTTGCCCTCGCCTTGATGGCGATTTTCGGCAAGCCCGGTGTACTCAATGTGATCCTCGCCGTTGGGATGGTTTGGGCTCCGCGAATGATTCGCGTGGTATACAGCGCCACACTTTCCTTACGAGAGAACACGTATGTCGAGGCCGCCAAAGCTCTTGGAATGAGCTCAACGCGCATCCTCCTCCGACACATCGCGATCAATCTGCTCTCGCCAGTCATTGTGCAGGCGACCTTCACGTTCGCGTTCTCTATCATGGAAGTTGCAGCGCTGAACTTCCTCGGCGTTGGGATTCCGCCGTACGTTGCGAGTTGGGGCGGAATGATGAACGAAGGCCGGACCTACATCATCCGCGCTCCGTGGATCATCCTGTTCCCCGGCCTGTTCTTGGCAACAGCTGTTCTGGCATTCAATCTACTCGGCGATGCACTGAGGGACCGCCTCGATCCCAAGTTGCGTCGTACCGTGTAATCATGGAGGAAGACGTGCTGAATCCGACACACTCAACGACATCGAATCCCATCTCGCTTCTCTCATCGCTCATCCAGATTCGCAGCGAGAACCCGCCGGGAAACGAAGATGAGATCATCTCGTTTGCCGAGGCGGTCCTCACGGATTGCGGCATCGCCTCGACTCGGGTTCCTCTGGAGGAAGGGCGCAGCTCTCTTGTCGCACGGATTGCGGGCCGGAATCGAGGCAGCATCGTCATGTGTGGCCACGTTGATACCGTTCGCGGTGAAGTAGAGCAGTGGTCCTTCGATCCGCTGTCCGGCCAGGTGCATGATGGCCGGATCTGGGGACTTGGTTCGGCGGACATGAAGGGCGGCGTCGCCGCCATCCTGCACGTCGTCTGCGAGCTGAAGCGCCAGTCGGTGGTTCCCGCGCAAGACGTGGTCCTCGTCCTCACCGCCGATGAAGAACGTGCGTACCGAGGGGCCGCATCTGTAGCGAAAGCCGGCCATCTCAAAGATGCTGCCCTTCTGATCATCGCGGAGCCGACAGCTGAACGTGCCTACATCGGACAGAAGGGTGAACTGTGGGTTGAGGCGACATTCCAGGGACAAGAGGCACATGGCTCGATGCCCGAGAAGGGCGTAAACGCCATCCTGCCGGCCGCTCGCTTCGCCATCCGAATGACCGAAGAGGCAAGGAAGTTCGCTTTCCAGGCGGGCCGCGGGAGGACCTCCCTGAACATCGGGGAACTCCACGGAGGGAGACAGATCAACATCGTTCCGGACTCCGCCACGGTCTCGCTGGACACAAGGGTGATCACCGAGGAAGATCGTGAGCAATTCGTTCGCTGCATCACAGACGTGGGGAACGAACTCGCCGCGGAAAGCGGCACAACGTTCTCGTTCAAGATCTCGAATGACAAAGCGCCCATCGTCAGTGACTCGCAACATCCACTGATATCGCAATTCTTGCGCGTGTTCGCCGACGCACACGCCACATCGATCCAACATGAGATCGTCCCGTACTCTACCGATGCCGTAGAGATCGTTCCTCGGATCGGCGTCCCACTCATCGTCTATGGTCCCGGGAATATCGAGCAAGCGCACCGGCAAGACGAGTTCCTCGAGCTTGCATCGTTCGAGAAGAGTATCGAGGTGTTCGCCCGCTTCGTGGCAACCGCAACGATGGCGGCGAACGCGACCGAATTGAAAGAACACAGGGAGGAAGCTTAAAAATACGCTCAATGGCAAGTGCGCAAGAGCGCAAAGCGAGCACCATCTACTCTAGGAAACCATGGGAGGTCTACTAATGTCCAACACGACGATTCGAGGCAGAGATTTCGCAACCTGGCTGGATTTCTCGCGGGATGAGATCGAGGCAATGCTCGACACCGCGCACGATTTGAAGCGGAAATTCATCCGGAGAGAGCCACACCGCGTGCTCGACGGCATGACGTTGCACATGCTGTTCTACAACACGTCGCTCCGCACGCGAAACTCGTTTGAGGCCGGCATGACCCAGCTTGGAGGACACGCCCACTTCTTGCAGCCCGGCGCGGTGTATACGCCGGCGCTCAAGGGGGAGGAAGTTGCGTACTCCACGGAACGGATCAGTGATGTCGCACGCGTCCTGGCAGAAATGGGCGATGCCATCGCCATCCGCATCTACGGCAAGCCGACCGGATGGGAATACGGCAAGGGACACCGGATCATTCGAGAATTCGCCGAGTGGTCGAAGGTACCTGTGATCAACATGGAAGACGATGTCTACCACCCGTGCCAGGCGCTGGCCGACGTCATGACGATGCAGGAGAAGTTGGGACACAACCTGCAGGGGAAGAAGTTCGTCATGAGCTGGGCCTACTCCGGTTCCGTCGCCAAGCCGCTCGCGGTGCCGCAGAGCGCGATCTTGTCGGCAGCGACCATGGGGATGGACGTTGTGCTGGCACACCCGCAGGGCGTCGATCTCGATCCCAAGATCCTTCAAGCGACCAAGGACCGAGCGGTCAAGAACGGCGGATCGTTCGAGATCACCCACAACATGGATGAAGCGTTCAAGGACGCTGTGGTGGTGTATCCAAAGGCGTGGACCGCACAACCGACCGACGGCGTGGGCGCATGGGACGAGGCAAAAGCCAAGGAGATCTTCGAAGCAAACAAGGATTGGATCTGCACGCAGGAGAAGATGGCGTTGACCAAGGATGCCTACTACATGCACTGCCTCCCCGCGGATCGCGACATGGAGGTCACCGATGAGGTCATCGACGGACCGAATTCGGTGATCATCGAAGAGGCGGCAAACCGTCTGCATGCGCAGAAGGGAATGATGGCCCTGATCATGGGGGCCTAGAACAGGTCAGAGGAGGTTCCTAGATGAGTTGGTTTGATCTTAAAGGCCGCGATTTGATTGGCGAAGTCGATTGGTCCAAGGAAGAGTACGACCTTGCAATGAAGGTGACCGATCAGATGAAGGGGGCGTACTACAGCCGCAAGCCGCATCCCTATCTAGAATACAAGACGTTCGCGATGCTGTTCTTCTCCGGCTCGACCCGGACGCGGATGTCGTTCGAGACGGCGATGACACAGCTCGGCGGGCACTCCCAGTTCATCAACCCGGCCACCATGCGCATGTCATTGGAGGAGAAGCCGGGAGCCGGCGAGTCGATCCGGGACACGGCCAAGGCGATGGCCCGATTCTGTGACGGCATCGGAATCCGTTTGCTGGACGACCAGATCAAGTACTACGGTCACGGCGATGAGATCATGCGGAAATTCGCAGAGGAAGCGGAGGTCCCCGTGATCAACATGGCGTCAGACGTGAACCACCCGTGTCAATCGCTCACCGACATCCAAACGATGCACGAGAAGCTCGATGGTGACGTCAAGAACAAGAAGATCGTCGTCATGTGGGCCTACTCGCCGTGGATACGCGGACGCTGTTCGGTGCAAGGAACGGCGCTGATCTCCGCGATGTACGGGATGGACGTCGTGGTGGCGAATCCGCCGGAATTCGATCTCGATCCGAAGGTGATGCAGCAGTGCAGCGACCTGGCCTCGGCATCGGGAGGATCGTTCGAGGTTTCGCACGATCTCGACAAGGCGCTTGACGGAGCGACCGTGGTCTTCCCAAGGAACTGGTTCACCGGCGAGCGGTACAACATCGGAAAGGACGAGGAGCTCAAGATCGCGCAGAAGTATCAGGATTGGCGTTACACGACGGATCGCCAGCGCAAGCTGTGCAATCCCGGCTACCTGTTGCAGTGCATGCCGGTCGATCGCGGCTACGAGGCCGACATCGAAGTCTGCGACAACGAACTCTCCTGGATGTACGACCAGGCGGAGAACCGTCTCCATACCCAGAAGGCCATCATGGTCCTCACCATGGGAGGCCGTTTGTAGAGCACACACAAGCAAACTCCCGTGCTGTCTGCTTTCTTGGTCGACAGCACGGAAAGATGGAAGGGGGAAGAACCCTGAAGGTTCTTCCCCCTTCTCAACAGGCCTGCACGTGCTCTACAGGTCGCGCAGCGGCGGGGTTTCCATCAACAAGAACTCCGGCTTGACGTCGACCGGCTTCCGTCCAAAGCACACCCCAAGGCTCTCGTGGAAGCCAACCTGCCTCAAATCGACGTACCGCTGTTTGATCGCGTCGGCAGTCCTCATATAGCGGATCGTGTTTCCCTTGACATCGACGACCGTGACACTGTCAATCCCCTCGACCAGCAGTTCCACCGCAGCTGCTCCGGCTTCAACACCGAAGTTCACATCGAACGCAGAGGTCGCACCACAGCGGACCAGGTGTCCCGGCGTGATGTTCCGAACCTCGGGAGCCTCGTACAGGCCTTCGACGAACATGCCAAACTCGTGCATGAGGCGGGGGATCTCTGGATCGCTCTTCAGCTTCTTGTTCAGTTGTTCCTGAACGTACTTCCCGGCACCGGCGAGCTTCTTGTGTCCGAACGCATCGACTCCCGCCGATTCATCGACAATCATCGATCCGTCCGCATTCGTCAGCCCCTCCGCGGTCACCACCAGATACGTACCGGCGCGCACGTCGCTCTTGCGTATTCGGTCAAAGAACCGGCCCTTCATGTGCTCGTAGAGCACCTCGAAGTCCACCGCAACCTCCGGGATCAGAATGGCATCGGCCTCGGCCGCCACCCCCCCGCGGAAGGCGGTGTGCCCCGCATACCGACCGAAGACCTCCAAGACGATGATCCGGTTGTGGGTTCGCCCGGTGGTCTTCAAGTCGCGTGCAAATGCGGCAATCCGGCTGATACTCGAGTCGGCGCCGACGGAATACGTCTGCAAATCGAGATCCATCGTCTTCGGCGCGTGAACACAGCGGATCCCGTGACTCACCAAGTCGAGGATGACATTCCCCGTGTCATCACCGCCGCTGATCACCAGGGCATCGATTTCGTGCTTCGCCAGACCTTCCCGGATTCTCTCGTACTTGTTCTCGGCCTTGATTCCTTCGAGCTTCACCCTCGAGTGGCCCGCATCCGACCCGGCGACGGTCGCTTCTACGTCCCGCAGCCGGTCCGGCGTCAACTCGACCAAGCTCTCGAACTCCACCAGGTTGTAGAGCCCGGCATATCCATTGGTGATGACAAACGAGCGGATCCCGTGCCGCAATCCGGCCAGAGCGGCCCCCTTGATTACGGCATTGAGTCCACCGCAATCACCTCCGCTGGTGATGATTCCGATGTTGCTCATCGTGCTCTTTCCCATAGTGCATCGTCCTTTCCAGTGCTGTTGGCAGATGACCGGCATTTTCTCCGTGCTGTCGTCGCGCCGGAGCGCTTGACGGAAGGATTCGCGGCTGCCGCGCAAGGCACCGCGTCTCGCAAACCGGGGTGTATCACGTCGTCAATCTCTCCGGTACAGATCCTACTCGCTGCGCAGAGCTGTTCAAGTCATCACTCGCGTATCCAAGCACGACCGAGACGTTGCCCGGCCTTGGACACAAAGAGACCGCTCCGCGCGCTCGACAGATCAAGAGAAAAGGGAACGCCACCCTCGTGTTCCCCTTTCTCTAACTGCTTTGTAGCGCAAGCAGAGTCCGTCCAGGAGAAAGCAGTCCCATCCGCACTTTCTCCAATTTCCCCGTTGGACGATCGAATTCGTACAAGAGAAAAGGGAACGCCACCCACACGTTCCCTTTTCTCTAACCGCTTTGTAGCGCAAGCGGAGTCCGTCCAGGAGAAAGCAGTTCCATTCGCGCTTTCTCCAGTTGCCCCGTTGGACGATCGAATTCGTACAAGAGAAAAGGGAACGCCACCCACACGTTCCCTTTTCTCTAACCGCTCTCGGTCCGATCCTATAGAGCGGTAATTTTCTTACGCAATCCAGCTTCGTTCTTGATGACGATCTTGTACCGGCTCTTGTCGAGAATCCCCTCCCGTTCGAACCGGTTCAGGGCCAAAGTCGTGTTCTCACGCGCCGAGCCGATCATGTCGGCGAGTTCCTTGTGCGTTACCGGGAATCCGATGAGGATTCCCTCCTTGGTCTCAACCCCGTACTCATCCGATAGCTTGAGCAACTGCCGGGACAGGCGAGCCTGGATATCACGGAAGGCCAGATCCTCCAGTGCTTCTTCGTACTCATGCATCCGCCCGGCGAAGTGTTCCACCAGCAGATGCATGCTCTCCAGGTCCTTAAACATCGCTTCCGCGAATACCTTCTTCGGGATACAGCGAAGCTTGGTCTCCTCAATCGCAGTGGCCAGGTGTCGTCTGTGCTTCTCCCCCATCAAGCACATCTCGCCGAAGATCTCCCCGGCATCGAGGATCGAGAGGGTCAGCTTCTTGCCGCTTTCATCCAGATAGGCTAGTTTGACTCGTCCCGTCTCGACAATGAATACGGAATTGCTCGGCGTCCCCGGGTGATAGATCGTTTCCCCGCGTTCCGCGTGGTGAACATCCCCCAGGTTGGAAGCTAGGTCAGCGAAGAATGCTTTCTCCTTGGCGGTCGGTATCATCCGTCCTCCCTCTCTCTCATCTGAGTGCAAGGCTATCCGAGCCTGCATGGATAGGACAGGAAGGCGAATACGCCAACGGGGTAGATATCCCAGCGCAAAAAGGTACAAACGTCCCCTCGAAATGGGAAAGAGAGAAAAGGGAAGAAAAGGGACAGTGCAGAAACCTGATTTGGTAGTTGGTCCAATACTCCCTAGAAAGGAGGTGATCCAGCCGCAGGTTCTCCTACGGCTACCTTGTTACGACTTCACCCCTCTTGCGGAGGTTACCCTCGGCGCCCTAGAGAGCGACTTCAGGTACCCCCCACTCGGTTGGTGTGACGGGCGGTGTGTACAACCCCCGAGTACACATTCACCGCAGTATGGCTGACCTGCGATTACTAGCGATTCCAGCTTCATGAGGTCGAGTTTCAGACCTCAATCCGAACTGAGGAAGGTTTTATGAGATTGGCTCCACCTTGCGGCTTCGCGACCCTTTGTACCTCCCATTGTAGCATGTGTGTCGCCCCAGGCATAAGGGACATGATGACTTGACGTCATCCCCGCCTTCCTCCGGCTATTCACCAGCAGTCTCGTTAGAGTCCCCGGCATTACCCGCTGGCAACTAACGACAAGGGTTGCGCTCGTTTCGGGACTTAACC
>Ga0272441_10000695_pt1 | contig 74848 bp, 53 predicted proteins | sample SSMProp6N_FD_193582 | JGI IMG/M metagenome (GOLD analysis project Ga0272441, IMG submission 193582) | Marine sediment archaeal communities from Little Sippewissett salt marsh, Falmouth, MA, United States - SSM-Prop-6N | ecosystem: Environmental > Aquatic > Marine > Wetlands > Sediment ...
TGGCAAGCCGCACGCGTTTCAAGCATAGTGTTCTGCGCGTCGGTCATATCCAGATAAGCCGCATGGTAGGCGTCTTTGGCGTCGGAATAGGCGACGAAAATCGTCGCGACCTCGTCGAAATGCGGCTGAAGAGGCAAATACTCCGCCGGGACAGCCGGGTCGCAAACCTGCGCCCAATTCGTAACACACGCCTGAGCGCGAACCCATAAATCATCGCGGTCTTCCGGCAATTTGTCCTTGAGACTGAACTCCGCCGGGGCCGAAGGGTCGTCGATTATAGTCGGCAGAAGCTCGCGGCAAAGCCGCAGTTTTCCAAGCATAGCGACATATTCGGTCGTATAATCGGTGCTCGTGGCGTCGGCGTCGTCTTTTTTTGTCTGATAATCGTTGAGCGCCGCCTGGAACACTGGAATAAGCGGTTTGAGCGCGGCGTGAAGCGCGGCGGGATATTCGGGGTCGGTCGTATGATTGTCGAAATACTCATCGACATCCTTAATCCACGTCAAATAATCGCTGTGATAAAGGTCAGATTCGGGATTTCTCGTTTTTTGTGGCATTTTGCCCTACTTTGTGTGGTTTTGCTTTTTTGAGTTCGTTTTATGCGACGAAATCCAACGACGCGGCATCGTTCTCCAACGACGCGGCTCGGCTCTCCAACGTCGCGATTGGTCTCTCCAACGATGGGATTAGTCTCTCCAACGACGCGATTGGCCTCTCCAACGACGGGATTGGCTTCTCCAACCGCGAGATTACCCTCTCCAACGTCGAGATTTGCCTCTCCAACGATGAATCTACCCTCTCCAACGTCGAATTTGGCGTCTCCAGCCTGAAAAACGCGCCTTCCGCGCCCATTTTATTGATATAACTTATTAAAGAACAACAACTTAGCATTTTTCTGTCATTTCGAACCGAAGGGAGAAATCTCCCAATTATTCTACAAGATTTCTCGTCGCTCCGCTCACTCGAAATGACAATCGAAGGGCCCACTCTCATCAAACCATCTCAACCACCCGACCTTCTGTTTTATTTTTCGATCCACTGCTTCGCTATCATTCCTTACGCAGCACATAGGTGCGGGGAACCAATGGCAATTAACTATCTTTGAAACCACCTGATATAACTCCCTCTCTTGATATAATTATAGGAGATAGACCTTCTAAACTCTTATCTATAGATGGATTTGACCTAGCCCTAGCTGCGCCATTTATTAAGATGTCATATTGGAACCTAGGTTTACCAGAAGGTTTATCTATTACCATCCCCTGAGGAACATAACCCGTTCCAAAAATATCGTATGATTCTGGCGGGTAATAACCATATTCTTCAAAGAAGCACTGGTTAGCTTGCCATATCTGTTTAACGACCATTCTTGCTTCAGATATCTTCGCCTTTTCGGATGAAACAACTCTTAACCCGCTTAAGCTTAGCGCAACTAACGAAGGAATCAGAACAAGGCCAATCGCCGATAACACTATACCCGCTATTGCAAATCCCCTTCCTTCCTTCTCTTCAAATCGTTTGAACTTGGTCAAAGCGATAATAGACAACACTAATCCGATAAGGCAAGCGATAAGGAACATTCCGCCAGTAAAAACAGCGATTATAAACGATACAATAGCTATTATAAAAGCAATAATAGCAAAAGTTTTCGGCGAAGTATGCGTTTCTTCTTCATATTCTTCCTCTTCAATTTCGAGAATATCATCGAACTCATGCCCGCAAAACCGACAAACTTTTGCCGCTCTTTTTACTTCTTCAGCGCACTTAGGACAAATCTTTACGGTTGATAATCTCCTTTTCCCTATGATCGAAAAAGACGATGAAAAAATCGCGATCATACCTAATAGGGTAATCCACACACCTATTCCGCTAAAATTTCCGAGTATATCTGCTACTATTTCGACATCACCCACTTTAATAACAATGTATATCAATGTGCAGAGCCAAACTACAATTGGGAACAGCGCATTCACCCTTAGACTACGTTTGACCGCTTTAATTTGTGAAGTATTCGAACCAACGCGTAAGATTGTTATTAAGACTAAGATAGCGCCCAATATCGGTAATAGGACTTCAATGCCTATAACAATTATAACCATGGCCAATTTAGCACTGAGTTCAGCCAGGTCCGAAACGGCTCCAGATGTTATAAGTTTAATAATATTCAAACCGCTAATTGTTATCTCTGGACCAAATATAGAATAGCTTCCCCAAGGAATAAAAAAGGCAATGATAATGGCTATAGCTGATATTATTACGACGATTTTTGTGTTTTGATTAATTTCTGTTGGTCTTCTACCCTTCATATTTATACTTTGAACCGGTGGTTTTCCCAGAGCAGGTTCCGGCTTGGTTTCTCTAACTTTTATTAAACCGCGATCAGCTAATATATCGTGGATGGCATCAAAAGCCTCTTGCGTGTATTCGTTGTAATCTCTCGCCCGCCAGATTTTTTCAATTTCCTCTATGGGGAGTTCCTCCATCTTTTTGCGAATATCATCGTCGTAAGTGCTCATAAGACGCTCCTCTAAATGTTATTTCTTCTCGATAATCGTGAACAGGTTTATTCCAAGCGGTTCGAATTCAAACTTGATATTTTCGGATGGAATCCCGGCTTGGTCGCATAATCCTAAAATCTCATTTTGAGTGCGATGAATTAAAAACCATTCGCCGCACCATTCCATCCAATTTCGACTTGGATTTTTCGGGTGAAAAACGCCGAAAGCTACTTTGCCTCCTACTTCCGCCCACTTCCACATTCTTCTTAATAATGCGACAGCAAGACGGTCGTTTAGATACTGATAAACACCACCAGCCCAAACAAGATTAAAACGTCGTTCTGGATTTAATCTGAAGAAATTTCGCTTATCCCATAGTATATCATAATCTGGCGCAAGTTTAACTTTAAGGTGTTTTGAATATTCGATTGCTTTACTTTCGTGGTCAACACAGTGGACAAAGGTTTTTGCTGGGTTCGGGTGACATTTCGACAACGCCTCGATTATTGGCCGACCAGAACCGGAAGCAATGTCTAACACAGATATCTCTCTTTTGTTTTCGCCGAACATGGATGAAAATAAATCGCAGAAAAATGACTTCCGATTTCTCACTGCACTTGTAACTGGAAGTCTGTGAAAGAACTTATCCCAACAAATCCCTCTTCCTTTTGATTCATTATATACTGTATATATCCAATCAAGGATTTGATAATCTCCTGCATACCCTAAAGGTTTATTCCTTGAACGTTCAAAAAGAATACTATTATCAAATTCGTCGGCGCAAACATCGAAGCAATATTTCATTTCTTCTTTTCTGTCCTCGTCGGAACCGAGCGATAGTTCATTGATATAATCGATACGCCTCAATAATTCCGCTTGGAATTCGGATTCGTCATCTTCGGCAATCCGTGGGAGGTATTCGACTAATTCATCTATTTTATTTTGGATGCTTTTGCGCAATTGGTTTCCAGTCTGAAAGGCAAAGAAAAATCCCGTCGCGGTATTTCTGTGTGGGGTGTTTTGATTTCGGGAATTGTTGTTTGGGTGCAATCGGGGGTCGGGTTTGCTCGCACGGGTGCTGTCGGCGGGCGGGTGCCGTTGTCGCATAACGCGAGAGATTTATTTTGGGCGGCGATATATAAGTCGGTGAGGTGCATTAATTCTAATAAAAAGTCATTCTGCCGCTAAGTCAAGCATTATTATTATTTTTTGGCGGGTGGTAAAAAATGAGGGAGGGTCTGGAACCCTCCCTTTCTGGATTCCGGGTTAAGCCCGGAATGACAATGTGAGGTTTTACTTGTTCCACCCGAATTATCAGTTCCAACAACATCCCGCAATTTTCCCTTTGACCGTTTAATCTCGTTGGCCTATATTCTGCGTGTCGGAAATGACATGAAAAGACCCGGAACCGAAATAAAATCCGCAGCAATCTTCTGTAATACGCAGAAGGACGGTATCCTTGAATGCCTTCGCAACCTCGCGTTCCTGCTCGATAAGCATGCGGTGAAATGGCATATCGACAGGGAAGCTGCCGGCCTTATGGGTATGCCGGATTTTTTTGGCGATAAGGTTCCGGATGTCGATATTGTCTTTGTCCTCGGCGGCGACGGCACAATGCTCGCCACATCCCGAAAAATAGCCAAGAGAGAGATTCCAATACTTGGTATAAATCTCGGGCATCTTGGATTTCTAACAGAACTGGATACTGTCGAACTCGAAATAGCGATTCCAAAAATTCTATCGGGCGATTATACGGTCGATTCGCGGATGATGCTCGATATCCGGCTTCCCGGCGATGACCGCGAACATTGCGCTTTGAACGAGCTTGTCCTGGATCGCGGACAAAGTTCGCGCTTTGTAAGTCACGAGATTTACGTCTCGGACCAACTTGTGGAACAGGTCGCCTCGGACGGCATAATCGTCTCGACCCCAACCGGAAGCACCGCCTACAACATGTCTGCGGGCGGTTCGATAATGTCGCCGGATATGGAGGCATTCCAGATACTCGCCCTCAGCCCGCATATGCTTTCCATTCGTCCCGTAATAGTCGGCCCCGACGAGATAATTAAAATTTCTTACAGGTGCGGTGGTCGCTTGCCTCCGCGAGCTTGCCTCGATGGCCAGTCCGGATTTGATATTCCTAAATACGGCGACGTCATAATTAAAAAGGCATCCTATTCGGCACATTTTGTGCATTATCATTCGAGGAGTTTTTACAGCGTTCTCCATACGAAACTTGGGTGGGCCTTGTCGCCCTCGAAAGACCTTAAAGATGCGATACAAAAGCGAACGCGAGAATGATATGAATTTAGATGAGTCGATTTTCAAAGCCTACGATATCCGCGGAATATATCCGGATCAACTCGACGAGACTATCGCCGAACTGATAGGCGCCGGTTTGGTGAATTATCTCGGTTGCGATGAAATTTTCGTGGGCAGGGATATGCGCAAATCCGGCGAATCGCTTTTCGAAGCCCTCGTGAGTGGGATTACGTCGGCGGGTGCGGACGTCGTCGATCTCGGTTTGATCTCCACCGACGGATTGTATTTCGCGGTAGGTAAATTCGGCGCGCAGGCCGGGGTGATGGTCACAGCAAGCCATAATCCGGCGGAATACAATGGTTTCAAGATATGCAAGGCTGGCGCGATACCGCTTTCCGGCACGGATGGGCTTCCGCAGATAAGGGATTTCGTGAAACGCGGCGAATTGAAAAACGCCGCTGCGCCCGGATGCATCGCGAAAAAGAATATCGATGAAGACTACGCAAAGCACTGTCTAAGCTTCATCGATGTGGCGAAAATTAAACCGTTTCACATCGCGGTCGACGCCGGTAACGGCATGGCCGGCAAGACTTTCCCAACAGTTTTCAAATACCTGCCCTGTAAAATCGAGCCGATGTTCTTCGAACTCGACGGCAGTTTTCCGAATCATCTCGCGAGTCCTATCGAACCGGAGAATACGAGTGAGCTTCGCGCAAGGATTGCCGCCGATCCGACAATCGATCTCGGTGCGGCTTTCGATGGCGATGCCGACAGAGTTTTTCTTATCGACGAAAACGGCAATCTGGTCGGCGGAGATATCGTTACTGCGTTACTTTCGAGGCGATTGCTCGAAAAAAATCCCGGCGAGAAAATTGTGTATGCCTTAATCTGTAGTCGTCTTGTGCCGGAAATTATCCGCCAAACGGGCGGAATAGCGATTCGCAGTAGAGTCGGTCACGCTATAATAAAACCGCTAATGAAGCGCGAAAACGCGATATTCGGTGGCGAACACTCCGGCCATTTTTACCTCCGCGATAATTATTTCGCGGATAGCGGGCTTATCGCCCTGCTCGTCTGCCTCGAACTTCTATCCGATTCCGAGAAACCGCTCGGTGAGCTTATTGCGGAAATCGGCCATTACTATCGCAGCGGCGAGATTAATACGCGGGTCGAAGACCGCGCGGTAACAATCGCGAAAGTCCGCGAGTTCTATAAAAATAAGGGCTTTGCGGTGGACGATCTCGACGGTATTTCGATAGAAGCCGAATCATGGTGGGTTAACCTCCGCCCGTCAAATACCGAGCCACTTATTCGATTAAACGCCGAAGCCGAAACGCCGGAAAAGCTTGACGAAATTGTTAAAGAAACACTAAAACTAATTCGCGGATAACAAGATATCGATATGAAAGTATATTATTTTATTCTAATTTTCGTAGTCGTCGCTTTTGCGGAACCTTTAATGTTCGAAATCCCGGGCAACGCGCTTACACAAATCCCCACTGCAATTATGGCAACCGGCGCGGATTCGCCGACCTCGAACGCTATCGGAGATATCGAATACAATGCTGCCAACGGCGATATCTGGGTCTCGACAGGCAACGGAATCGCGGTCTCTCGCGACGGCGGAACGACATGGGAGAGCAAGCTCGGCGGGAAGGGCTTTTCCGCCCTCGCAGTTCTCGGCGATTGGATTTTCGCTGCGGAAAGCTACGACGCCGAGGATCCGACCGACCCGAACGGCAGCTTGCCCGCAGGCAACGGTTTCTACGCAAGCTACGACAACGGCGCTAGTTTCACGCATATCGACAGCTTCGTCGATCAGGACGTCCGCAGAGCGAGCCGAATTGGGCAATTGGCCTACGATATTGCGATTGTCCCGGAGGGCGCGGATACCGCAATTTACGCGGCCTGTTTCTACGGCGGGATTCTCTATTCCCCCGACGGCGGGGAGTCGTGGGAGGAACTGATTGTTGACGGCACGGATTCACTCGATTTCACCAAATTGCGCTATCGCTTTTTCTCGATCGCGGCGGATACGAGCGCAGAACCGCCGCTGGTTTGGGCTGGCAGCGCGGAAGGCCTCTTTGTTGGCCGGGCTGACGATTTCGCCTGGGTATGGCATAATGAATATGGTCGCTGGGCGCCGGAATCCGTCGCGGTTTTCGATACAACCTGGATCGATATCGACTCTTTCGATGTCGATTCTATAAGCGATTTTAATACTGTTTGGGAACAAGATACCGAGGCCGTTGGAACAATATCCGGCGAGTGGATTATCTCTATCGACTTCCGCTATAATTCGACCGGAACCGGTTTTTTTGCTTGCACCCGCACAACCGGTGAGGACAACGGCTACGATGCCATTTCCTATACATTTGACGACGGCTCACTTTGGCAACAAACCGGCGATGGCTATGTCGCATGGAATATGGGATTTACCGGCGACACGCTCTGGACCGCCACAACTCATGGCCTTTCACGGATTATTCCAGCGGCATTCGATTCTGCGGAGACGCTTGAAATCGTCGATGCGACGGATCTGTTAACCGGGCTTCCGGTTTCGGTTATGCTCGATGAAGTAGTCAGCGTAACCCATTGCGGCAACGCCCTTTATGTCGGCACATACACCGAGGGACTCGCGATTGCACCGGATTCCCTCGAATTTCCGACATGGTTCATACTCGCGCACTTCCCGGCTCCCACAGATGCTTCGGAACAGGCGGGTTTCGGACAAAATCAAGAATTCGTTTATGTCTTTCCAAATCCTTACTCACCAAAAAAGCACGGTAGCTGCTTCTTCGTATTCCAACCGCAGAATGATTTTGCGGGAACCGAGGGTGGAATAACGATCGAGTTGTTCGATTACGACATCCGCAAAGTATGCACCATAGCAGATTATAACACTACTATGATTAACGATAAAGATGAGGCTTTCGGCGTCGGCAAGAAAACGAGAATCCAGTGGGACGGCATTCTCGACGATGGCCAATTTCCCGAAAACGGTTTGTATTTCTTTAGAATAACGACTCCGGACGGCGAATTCTGGGGCAAACTGATGATTATCAAATGATTACGACAATTAAAAAACTAACGATACTATCCGCATTATTACTAATTTCAATAGTCGCGATGGCACAGCAGGGCCACGCGGGCGTTTTCCTGCGAATGCCGGTCGGATGGAAACAAATTGCAATGGGCGGTTGCGGTGTGGCGCTTGGCGGCGAGGCGAACTCCGGCTGGTATAATCCCGCAGCGCTTCAGTTATATAAAGGCTGGGGCGGAACATCAGGCTATTCGATGCTTGCTCTCGATCGCTGGTTCTACTATGTTAGCGCGGCGGGGAATCTCCGCGAAGATGCGGCGGCGGCGCTTACATGGGTTCACGCCGATGCTGGAGATATCGACGGGCGCGATATCAGCGGCAACCATACCGATATGCTCGACTTCGGCGAAGACGCCATCTTCATGACTTTCTCCAAGGTCATTATTCGTGAAATCACTATCGGCGCAAACGCAAAATACGTTCAGGCGCGCCTTGCGGAGATCACGACATATATTGCGGGTTTCGATTTCGGCGGTCATGTCAGGCTTATGGATGATCGATTCCTTTTCGGAGTTGCCTATCACAATCTTGGGATGAAGTACCAATGGGATTCCGCAGGGATTTACGGCTCGGATTCTGGCACATCCAGCGACGAGACTCTAGCCGGTTATCTCCGCGTCGGCGCGGCATATATCCCTAAAGACATACCGGGAGAATTGACTGCGGAAATCGCCTATGCCGATAGCGATCAACTGGAATATCGGCTCGGAGTGTTACTGGAACCGGTCGAGGGCGCCGAAATAGCCCTCGGTATGGACGACGGACTACTCACTGCGGGCGGCGGTTATCGATTCGATGCGAAATTCGCGAAAATCGGCGTTGGATATTCAATCCGCCTCGAACGTGAGGGCCTTCCGCCGCGCCACACATTCGACCTTATAATCGGAACAGAATAATATGATTTAAGATTGTAGATTGCGGATTGCGGAATTACTTACACACAAGGGATTCCGTGCTACGTTATAAAATTTCAAAGTGAAAATGGTTAAAATGTGCGAAAATACTATAAATAATGCGCTGGACCGGTCGATAACCGCGATAGAATCGCTTCGCAGCCAGAAAGACGCGATTGCAGAAGCCGCAGCTCTTATGACGAAATCTATCGAATCGGGTGGGACGATCTTCTTCTGCGGCAATGGCGGAAGCGCGGCGGATTCCCAACATGCGGCGGCGGAACTGGTCGGTCACCTCGGTCTCGGAATCGACAGACGCCCGTTGCCCGCGATCGCCCTGACCACCGACACGAGCGCTATTACCGCTATCGCCAACGATTTCGGCTTCGATAGTATTTTCGCGCGGCAACTCGCCGCGCTTGGCAAACCGGGCGATGTCCTCGTCGCGATTTCGACGAGCGGCGTTTCCGGGAATATCATCAAAGCAGCACAACACGCCAACGGCGCCGGGATAAAAGTTATAGCCCTCGTTGGACCCGATAAAACCGCGCTTTCTAAAACAGCGGATTGCGCTATCCACGGGCGCGGTTCAGACACGCCATGCATTCAGGCCGCCCACGCAGTCGTGCTGCATATCCTCTGCGAACTTGTCGAGACAAACTTCATCGATCGATAATCCTGTAATTCGCAATCTCAAACGAAAAATCCATGAATCGAACAATAATTGTATGGGTATTCTCCTTAAACGAAGCTCCGCTTTTCAGCCAATTCTCTTAGCCAAGCAGCTAAGTTGCAGCTCGACCGCGTTTTCGGGACATAATTCCTGGCAGCAAAGGCAGGTTATACACTTCTCGTAGTCGTATTCCGGCAGCTCGCTACCCCGCATAGTGATAGCATTCACCGGGCAGTGATTTGCGCAGATGCCGCAACGGGTGCATTTTGCATCGATAGGCGCCGGTCTGAACCAGACGAGTTTCGCAAAGAGTCTGAGTATCCACGACGGCACAATCGATTCCGGTATTCTCGGTGGAAGCACGAACGGTTTTTCTAGAACGAATTCACTCAATTCGCCGCCGAGCACCTCTATATCTGAAAGTTTGCCGTGCCCCAAGCCCTGCTCGGCGGCGAATCTGATTGCCGCGATCTTACCTTCCTTGATACCAATAATATGGCAGGCTATGGCGTCCAGCGCAACGCCGTCATCCGAGGCTATCAGCAGACCGACATCGCGCAAATCCCCGCTCGCCGGGCCGTTGCCCTCCATACCGACTATCCCGTCCATGATATGCAATGTGACATTTGTATTCGCATAGACCGCCACGAGCATCCGGCTAAACTCTTTTGACAGAGGAAATTGCTTATGATACGAGGCTTTACGGAGCCCCGGAATAAGTCCGAATAAATTTTTAATCGCACCGGTATAGCGTGTCATAGAGTGAGTTTTTAGTTTCGGTAGGTTAATAATGTGGTCGTAATCATCTGTGGCTTTTGTCAGGTAGAGTGTTATTTCGTCGCTCACGTGAATTTCTCTCACGCCCGCCGGCTCGAATTTTACCCATGGGATTCCAAGCTCTTCCGCGACATCGATCATACCCGTGTTGCGAAAAACGCGCTCCAGTCCCCGGTCACCCGCGCCGGGGGAATCGCCGATAGCGACTTTTACATTCCGGTCGAGCAGACACTCCGCAACCGCTTTTACTACAGCCGGATGAGTTGTTACTCCTCGATCGGGCGTTCTCGCGGAAAGCAGGTTCACTTTCAGCAGCGCACTCTCCCCGCTTCGGACGAACTTCTCCCAACCGCCGAGATTTTCGACCAGTTGTTCGATATTGGAACGGAGGGCCGAATAGCCCTCCGCTCGAATAATTGAAACGACGCTTTTCAACTACCGCTCGGGAGGCGGGTTCTTGAGCTGATGCCATGCATTGCGAAATTTCGCGTATTTGCTTGGCGGGTCGCCGTTGCGCTTGCGGCGATAATCGGAATATCTATCTTTCAGGGTAATCAGCGTCAGGTTTTTAATCATTTCGTAGGGGATAATATAATAGGTATAGCGTTCCTCATCCTCGTCCTCGCCGAGATCGAGCACGAAAATACAGTAATCCACCGGGCGGCTCGTGATCGCGAAACGGTAGTAAATGCTGGGCCTGCGCTTGCGTGGGATGTGGTAGATCGTTTCGGTGTTCGTCCCGGAAATATTAATGAGATTGCCATTAATTCTGATACGAACCGCGCTGTTGCGTTTCGCGTGAAGCTCGACTTTCATACCGAGGATTTCAGCTTTTTCCTTAATAACCTTCGTATAGAAAGTTTTCTTTGCGCTACGGTCCTTGCCGAGTTTCTCATACTCCAACAAGCGGGATTCGAGGTCGGTCGAGCGACGTTTGATCTCTTTAGCTCGTCTTTCCTTGCGCTTGCCCTGAATTTTGTTATACGGTTCCCCGAAAAAACTCCGATAAAGCCCTGCTGTATTCTGTCGGCTAAAACCGAAATGCCTACCGATTTCTTCGAGAGTCCGCAGTTCTTCTACCATACTCTTGAATTTCTCGAAACCCCCGTCGTTAGCATATTTCTCGTCGAATCTCGAGATTTTGCGTTCTCTGCTCATTTTCATAGTGAAACCCCTTTCTGATTTCTAATTACCGCTTATTATTTATTTGCATGTTCGTAAATGCTGTCCAGACGTTCTTCAAAAGACAAGCGACTGTAACAGGCCCAACGCCACCCGGGACGGGCGTAATTGCGTCCGCAACCTCGGTAACCGAATCGTGGTCAACGTCACCGACAAGCCCCTCATCAGTGTAATTCGTGCCTACGTCTATAACAATAGTGTTTGGAGAAACATGTGTGGCGTCGATAAAACGTGGTCTACCAACTGCCACTACGAGGATGTCAGCCCTACGAGTGAACTCGTGCAATTCGGGTGTCCTGCTGTGGCACACGGTTACTGTGGCGTTACCTCCGGCCTTTTTCCGCAGGAGCATATTCGCGAGAGGAAGCCCTACCGTTCGACTTCTACCGACTATTACTATATGTTTGCGCTCCGGGTCGATCCCGTAGTGCGCAAAAATTTCTGCAATAGCTTGCGGTGTAGCGGGATAGAAAAGCGGTTCGCCGCTAATTATCTTGCCGAGATTGGTCGAAGTCGTGCAATCGACGTCCATATCCGGTGGAATAACTTCTCGTATCGGAAACGGATCGATCCCTTTAGGCAAGGGTTCTTCGAGGATAATACCGTGATATTGCGGGTTCTGCGCTATATCGGTGAGTTTTTGGATTGCGTTGGCTGTGGAAATATCGTCGGAGAATTGTAGGATATCGACATCGATGCCAATCTTGCCCGCCGTTCGGGCCTTGGAACGAGCGTAGGCCAAACTTCCCTCATCGTCCCCAAAAATCACCGCAGCGAGCTTTGGGTTCTCGGGGAGTGGTTCGATATTCGATTTCAGCCCGGCCCTGATTGCACCGGCTATCTCTTTACCTGACAGAACATTTACCATTTCGTTTCCCTATAGTAATAACCATTTGCCAACAAGAACATCCTTTTAAAGCTATTCATTATAATGATTGTCTTAACACTGTCAAGCATTATTTGCCTTAAAGAGCATTTTTCTTGACTTTAGCATCCGGTAAGTTCCACAACGGTAAGCGGTGGGAAAAAGCTTGTAAAGACAAAATTCGTTAAATAAAACGGACTATTTTTTCGATCAACTCGCTTTCGCTGAATACGCGCTCGACCTCGACGGGGAGGGAGTTCGAGAATGCCTGACCGTAAAACTTAGTGCCGATGCGTCTATCGCATAACACCAAAACGCCCACATCTTCCTCGCCACGAATAAGTCGTCCGGTTCCTTGCCGGAATTTAATTACCGCCTGAGGAACGGCGTATTCTCTGAACGAATCCCCGCCGAAACGCTGAATTCGCTCGCATTGCGCGGCGAAATAGGGTTCGGTTGGCACGGAAAACGGTAGCTTTGTCAGAAAAAGCAACTGCAATGCATCACCGCGAACATCGACTCCTTGCCAAAAAGATTCGGTCCCGAGAAGGACAGACTCTTTGTCGGCTATAAACTGCCGAGTGAGTTGGTTTCTGCCGCCGGATATCCCCTGAGCGAGCACAAGGATGCCTTCTTCTGAGAGTGTCGGCGCGAGTAGGCTGTAAACCTGTTTTAAGGCGCGATAGCTCGTAAAAAGACCAAGCGCTCCCGCACGGGTTTCCGAACTAACTTTAGCGATAAGCTCCGCAAGCAACGGAAAATAACTCGCATTATTCGGTTCGGGCAGGAACTCCGGATATAAAACCAAAAGCTGAGATTGGAAATCGTATGGGCTGCCTAACTGCAATGTTATCACGCGTTCTGGGTCCATAAGGTTCAAACCGAGACGCCCCAGTATATAATCGAATTCCCCAGCCACGGACATAGTGGCGCTCGTGAAAACACACGAACGCTTCCGTGAGTGGAAAGCCTCATACATACGCTTGGCCACATCCAACGGCGCCCAGCACATCACCGAGTCGATCGACTCCTGCCGGCGCGGAGATTCCCACCAATAGACAGCGTCCGGATCGACCGGCTCGATCATAAACGCAAGTGCGTCGGCAGCGGCGGCCAATTTTTCCATCTGGCCCGATATTTCTTTTGAGAAACGATCGATTTCTTCATCCTCGTCCGCAGGTAGCCCCGAAACGAGAATGCCTATATCATTGCAGAGCCGCTTGGTGATTTCGATAATTCCTTTTATCGCGGGTTTGCAGGCTTCGAAAACGTCCTCCCCCGGATGAAAGCGCTTGTTTAGCGAATATGGGGCGTCCCGCCACTCGTAGATTAGGTCGAGTTTATTGGTAATATCCGAGAACAGCGTCTCCGCCGTGCGCCGCAACAAATCGACACCCGAAAGGACTATTTCGTATGTCGAGTTCAATTCCGGCGCTATCTCGTAATTCGATGCGAGATGTCGGAACAACTCCGGGAGATAACCGCCGGGGATCGCGTGGTCCTGAAGTAGTTCAGATAGCGGAATAGTAAAATTCCACGAGGTTATATGATCGCCAAAATAATCTGCGGCGACACCTTCGAGGTCGTGTGCCTCATCGATTACCGCGTGCTCGTAATCTCCGAGAATAAGCGAGTCGGCCATCTCGGCGAAAAGAAGGGCATGATTGACAATAACGATCTGGGCGTCCACGACTGTGGCCCGGACCTTTTGAATAAAACAGTGGTTGCGGTGCGGGCAGCGGTTTCCAAGGCAGGTTGGGGCTTCGCTTCGAATTTTCGCCCAGAGTGACAGAAACCGGCCTAAATAAAACGAATTTGCCTCGGCAATGTCTCCGGATTGCGTTTCGGATGCCCACATAGCAAGCCGACACAACTGGACGCGCTCGTCGTATCGTAACGATTCGTAGTCAGCTATTAGCCTGTAGAAACGTTGCAGGCAAAGGTAGTTTCCTCTACCTTTAAGAAGAACGCTTCGGAAATCGAATGGCAGCGCGGCGCTCAGGGAAGGCAAATCCTTGAAAAAAAGTTGTTCCTGAAGGTTCTTCGTTTTAGTGGAAACAATGAGCTTATATCCGCTCCGTGCGGCAAACACGATAGATGGCATCAAATAGGCGAAGGATTTTCCGGTGCCGGTTCCCGCCTCGATTACCAGCGAAAGGTCGTATTCGAGGCTGTCGAGAACGGCCTGAGCCATCTCGATTTGGACATCGCGAACCACGTAATCCTCGATAACGGTTGATAATGGAGATTCGGGGCCTAAGAAACCGAGAACGTCGTTTTCGGTCATCTCGCATTTACCCGGTTCTGCGGGACTTCCGGTGATATTGTCGAAGCGGGCTATTTGGTTTTCGTCGATAGACGGTGGTGGGAGCTTGGCTATCATGCCCGATTTTTGAACGGGCGAAAACCAGGTGATCAAGCCCATATCTCCGCTCGAACGGCCAAGTCGATATAGTAGCTCGAATAGGTTTTTATTGAGAGAAAGGAGTTTCTGCCATAGTTGCTTTGCGACCTCGAAAGTAACCGCCGCGTCGCACCAGGCGCGATGCGGCGCTTCGAACTCGATATTAAAAAGCGTAGCCAGATTATTTAAACCGTAGCCGGAGAGTCGTGGGTATAAAACTGCGGCTATCGGTTTTGTGTCGATCCGTTTGCCCGACCAGACCGGCAAATCGTGTTTGACGCAACGTGTTGTGAAAAAACCGATGTCGAAATCGACGTTCTGCCCGAGTATCGGGCGGTCGCCGACGAATTCTAAAAGACCTTTCAGGGCGGATTTCTCATCGGGGGCGTCTTTGACCATCTCGTTGTCGATACCGGTGAGTCGCTGAATTGGAAAAGGGATCGGTTTTCCGGGATTTACGAGGGTAGTATATTTTTCGACAATTTCGCCGTCCACGGCGAGTAGCGCGCCGATTTCGGTTATGGCGTCGAAGTTTGGATCGAGTCCTGTAGTTTCGAAATCGAGTGATATTATTTCTTTTTCGCCCAGTGGATTCATAAGGTGCAAAGATAGGGAACGCGGCGGGATTTTACAAGGTCAATAATCTGTTTTCGAAGGAATGGATTGCAGGCGTTTCCAATCGCCTTTGCAATATAGATATACCGACCAATTATTACCTAACACCGATTGGCCAAGGAAAATACGTGCTGTCGAAATCCTGCCGTATTTGTTGGTTTCTAAAACGCTAAGTTTCAGGCCATCCTGCGTCACAACATCGCCGCTCTGCGCAATCCCTTTTTCCCCCCTCAAATAGCTTTGAATTCGCGCGCCGATATAGTCGCTATCGGAATCGAACCGGACAGTCAGCAAATCGCCGGTTAGCGAGTATTCGCAGGAGTGATATTCACTGGAATGAACGGAGGGCAAGAACTCACGGATCGGTCGCTTCTCGTTATATATTGTTTTAACGGTCGTTGGGAAACCATTGGTGAAAGTGCTTACGCGATTTATTTTCGACGGAAGAAGCAGAAGAACGAAACCATCGGCGTCCGGATTGGTAGAGAGAATGGCTGCTGTTTTTTTCGCAAGGTTCCTGTTGAATTCTGAATTAGAATCCCAGGTTGCCGCGAGACGAACGAAACCGGAACTCATGAATAAGAAAAGCGCGGCAACGATAACGATATTGCGAATTCGGGTAAAACCCTTTGGTAAAATATTACCGATTAACAGCGCGAGAAATGCGGATGGCAGATACATATGCCAGCGCATCGTGAGGCCGAGAACGGGCAGAATCGAAATAGCAACGGCGATAGCAAACCAGAGATTGCGCCGGTCGCGCTTGGTAAACAAAGCGAGAAGAGCGATGCCTGCAAATCCTGCAAGGATGGCTATTCCAAGGAACAATGTGCGATTCGCGAATAATAGGCCCTCGGCGACCTCGTGGCCAAAAGGCAGAATGAGAAATCCCGCCGATTTTGCGAGGTTGATCGGGATATAACCGGGCGATGGGAAATGATAGGATTCCCCGCCGCCGAAAGGATTGCCGAGAACTGCTACACGAATTGCGAAATAGATTGCAGCCGGGATTGTGGCGGAGAGAAATGCCGGTAGAATGCGTTTCTTAATGTGGCTATGTTCTGGTTGCGCGAGAAAGGCTATCGGTATGATAATTAGCGGTGCGGAAACGGCCATCTCTTTACTGAAAAGGGCGAAGAGAAAAGCGATACTACCGAGCAGACACTTCCAAATAGAGCCGGTTCGTAAGTATCGGATAATAAAAAAGACGCCTGCGAGGTAAAACATCGTGCAGAATAAATCCGCGCGGGCGCTTATCCAGTATATCGTTGCGGGATGTGCCGGATGGAATAAAAAGAAAATTGCAGGGATAAAAGCGAAGATTTTCTTTTCGATGAGCTGGCGTGCAATTAGATACACGAGCAGCGTGCAAATCATGTTCAGCGCGATGTTTCGGAGGTGATAGCCCCACGAATTTAATCCCCAAATTTGATGGTCTATCCAGAGGCTGCTGAGAGGTATCGGTCTATAAAGACCACCATTTCCGGTGTCGCCGAGGAGGCTTTCTGTCCAGATTCGGTCTATTGCGCCGCCGAGATTGAGATCCCCGGCAATGTTTATAAGCGCGATGTCCTCATTGAAAAAGAAGAGAGGTTGGAAAATGGCAAGAGCGAGGAGAAGTAGGATAATAATATCCCACACGACGAGCTTTTTCCCCTCGCCTACCACTTTAGATACAGTCGGATGGCTTTCATCCGCCGATTTTATAGCTGAATTTTCGAAGGATATCTACGCGCCATGCGATGTCCTCGGCCTTTTCGATTCCAACGGGCGAATCGCCGTCGAAAACGCCGAGGATTGCGCCGGCATTTTCTTTCCGAGCAACTACGACTTCGAGGGGATTTGCCGTCGCGCAAAAAATCCTGCAGACCTCGGGAACCGCTTTCACCGCCGGAAGGACATTTATCGGGAAACAATCGCGCATTATGATAAGGAAACAATGTCCCGCGCCAATTTTCATCAGGTTGGCTGCGGCAATATCCTCCAGGTCGGTATCTGTGCCGATATGCCGCACGAGTTTTGCCCCGGAGGCTTCCGAAAACGCGATTCCGAAATGCGGATCGGGTAACGAGGTAACCATCGCTTCGTAAAGGTCCTCGACGGATTTAATGAAATGCGTCTGCCCGAGGATAATATTTGTCCCTTCGGGAAAATCGATTTTTATCATTTCGAGATTCACAAGGATACCCTATCGATTTGTATGATTTTGCCAGAGTTTTCCGAGAACCTCTTCGAGACGGCTTCCGAGCGCCGCGCCCCTGCCGGTAGTAACGTCGTCGTTATTCTGGAAGACTGCGTATGGCACTTTGATTCCCTCAACTTCGACGAAATTCGGGTCTTTTGCGGTAAACTCCTCCCAGTCGACGTCGTGGTATAGGGCGTCCATTTTTGCATCGTCGAGGCCGTGTTCGAGAATGCTGTCCGGTTTATCGGGGTTGAACCGTTTGCGGTTCTTTCGCAGGGATTCCTCGTAACTCACATCGATAAATATAATCGCGGCTTTTCGCAAAACATCCTCGGAGAGGTGTTTGTATGCATATTTATACCCGCCGTGTTCGGAACCACGGGAAAATTCGATAATAGTGGTGTAGAAATCGTGGTAGTTTTCGACATCGCGAACTCTCTTGGCATATTCGATATTAATTCGTTCGACGAGCAAATCCCACATATGCAGTTCTTTGAAATAGCCGTCGGATGTTGAATGAAGTCGCGGTTTGCCCATTTTATCGAGGATATCGTCCTCCTCGAACCATGTCCAAAGCATCGGGAAATCGTCGATTTCCTCGAATCTATCGATATGGAATTTTTTAGTTCGCAGGTGGGCCGGGGTCTTTTTCAGAAAATCGATGACCTCTGATTTTCCGGACGCAGGTCTGCCGTGCAGCATTAGAATGTCGAAGGTTTTCTTTTCCATGTTCTCTCCCAAATTCAGGTTTAGTTTCTCACATGATATTCTAATTTAATATTCCGCAGCAATATTGTCAAGTCCCGGTTGACGATAAAGTATCACGAAAAAATTCCTTTTTTGAAAATCGTCCTTTCGGATTCGCAGGAACGGCAGTATAATAAAGAAAACCCGGAAAAATAAGGAGTTCAGGAGGAATTATGACCATAAAAACGAAATATATCGTTATCACGGGTGGTGTTTTAAGTGGCTTGGGAAAGGGAATAGCTACTGCATCGATAGGTCACCTACTCGGCGCTAAATTGCGGATCATACCGGTCAAATGTGATGGTTATCTAAATACCGATCCCGGAACGATGAATCCTGTCGAGCACGGCGAGGTTTTCGTTCTCGACGATGGCGGCGAGGTCGATATGGATTTCGGTCATTATGAGCGATTTATTGGCGTCACCTGTAAATTCGATTGGAACCTTACGATGGGGAAGGTTTATCAGTCGATACTGTTCAAAGAGCGGCGTGGAGATTTTCTCGGTAAAACGGTCCAGTTAATTCCCCACGTTACCGACGAAATAAAATCGTGGTTTAGGGCGATAGCGGAGGACGAACGTGCGGATATTTGCCTTATCGAAATCGGCGGGACAATCGGAGATATAGAAAACGAGTTGTATGTCGAAGCTGTCCGGCAGCTTGCGCAGGAAGAGGGCAAGGAAAACGTAGTTTTTATCCATCTCACTTACGTGCCTTCGCCTGCGACTGTTGGAGAGCAGAAATCCAAACCGACGCAGCAGTCTGTAAAATTACTCAATGAACGCGGCATTTTCCCGGACGTGATTATCGGGCGGTCGAGAAAACCTCTTGAACATAGTATAAAAGATAAAATCGCCAAGTTCTGCAATGTCTCTGTCGAGGCAGTTATCTCCGGCGAGGATGCCCGCACCGTTTACGAAATCCCCCTTAACTACGACGATGACGGGCTTTCGGAAATCCTGCACAAGCGGTTGAATATCTACTCACCTCCCCGGCACGATAGCTGGCGCAGGCTCGTCGATAAAATCCATAAGCCTAAAAATGAAGTAACAATAGCTATTTGCGGCAAATATACGCGATTGCATGACAGCTATGCGTCGATTATCGAAGCACTAACACATGCCGGTGCACACAACGACTCCCGAGTTAAAATTAAGTGGATCGAGACCACTAAGGTCGAGCAAGGGAAAATTACCGTCGGAGAAGCTCTCGAAGGCATCGACGGCGTTATTGTTCCCGGCGGATTTGGCACGCGCGGTATAGAGGGGAAAATCGAGGTTGTTCGGCATTGCCGCGAAAAAGGCGTGCCGTTTCTGGGGATTTGCTATGGCATGCAACTCGCCGTTGTCGAATACGCGCGGAATGTATGCAAAATCCCCGATGCCAACACGACAGAGGTTATCGAAGATGGCGGCACGGCGGAAAGTAATGTAATATGTATTTTACCATCTCAGGAGCATGTTACGCGGAAGGGCGGCACGATGCGGCTCGGTGGCCAGGATGTCCTGCTGCGAGAAGGAACTCTTGTTCGCGAAATCTACGGCCAGTCGCAGATTCGATGTAGGTTTCGTCATCGCTACGAGGTTAATCCGGAGTTCGTCGGCACACTGGAAAAATGCGGGATTGTATTTAGCGGAACTACCCCGGATGGCGAAATTATGCAGATTCTGGAACTGCCGAACCACCCGTTCTTTTTCGGGACGCAATACCATCCGGAGTTGGTGAGTCGTCTTGAAAAACCGGAACCACTATTCCGGGAATTAGTGAAAGCCGCGTTGAAACGGAAACGCGAGTAATTCCGTGCTACAGGCTGTCACGATTCTTGCTATCTTTATACCAAGTATATTTTTTTTAGCATGGCAAGAATCGCGCCAGCCTTCCCCGCGCAACAGCCGTTGTCACGCCGCTTGCAGGATTGTATGGTTGATTAATGATTTCCGCAGGAGCAAGCGTCGCGCCAACGGCCCTGATAATAAATAGATAGCGACCTATTCGAGTTCCTTCAGGGCGTCTTCCATATCGGCTTTTTTAAGTGCATCGAGGAGGTCATTTAGGTCGCCGTCGAGGACGGCGGGGAGGTTGTATGCCGTGTAGCCGATTCGGTGGTCGGTAATGCGATTTTGGGGATAGTTATATGTTCGGATTTTATCTGAACGGTCACCGGAGCCGACTTGCAGGCGTCTTTGATCGGCGCGTTCGGCGGCATTTTCTTCCTGTTTGGCGGCGTAGATTCTGCTTCGGAGCACTTTGAGAGCTTTCGCCTTGTTTTTATGTTGCGATTTCTCGTCCTGGCAGCTTACGACTATTCCCGTGGGGATGTGCGTTATTCTTATCGCGGATTCGGTTTTGTTGACATGCTGGCCGCCTGCGCCCGATGCGCGGAATGTATCGATGCGAATTTCTTCATCGATAATCTCGATATCGACGTCTTCTGCGGCGGGGAGGACTGCGACCGATGCCGCGCTGGTGTGGATTCTCCCGCCGGATTCTGTTTCCGGGACGCGTTGAACGCGATGCACACCGGATTCGAATTTTAATAGGGAATAGGCATTATTACCGGTAAGCTCGAAGGTTATTTCTTTTATGCCGCCTAATTCGGTTGTATTCGAGTTGACTACGCTTGCCGCGAGGCGGTTCCTCTCGGCGAAACGGAGATACATTCGAAAGAGTTCCGAGGCAAAAAGCGCGGCTTCATCGCCCCCGGTTCCAGCGCGGATTTCGACGATAACATCTTTACTCTCGTTAGGGTCGGGAGGGATTAATGCGATTGTAAGTTCATGCTCAAGCTCCACGATTCGCTGTTTCAGCCCCGGGAGTTCCTCTTTAGCAAGCTCGATAAGATCGACATCATCGCCTTTTTCGATAATAGCCTCGGCCTCCCCGATGGATTGCAGCGACAATTCGTATTCGTCGATAAGGGGTAGAGTTTCCTCGATTTTGCGGAGTTCCTTACCTAATCGCGATGCTGTCCGTGAGTCTGAGAGGACCTCCGGCTTGGAAAATTCTTCGATCAACTCTTCGTATCTGTTTCGAAGTGATTGTAGTTTATCCAGCAGCATCTGTTTCTGTTCCGTCCGAGTCCGGGTTTCCCAGCGCGGCTTTGAGCGAAGTTATCGCGACTTCGAGCATGTCATCGGTGGGTTCGATTGTGGTTATATTCTGGACAGCAAGGCCGGGCCAGACCAAAAAGTGCGCCCATGAGTAGCGAGAAGATAGTTTTGCGGATAGTTTGAGCACTTCATAGCAAACACCCGCAAGCAGAGGCCACAGAGCGAGGTGAATCGCAAACCTGATGAAAATGGGGGGGATATAATTGAATACCGCCGCGATTATCGAGTCGATTATCGCGAAGAAAACTATCGAAAGCCCCGCAACGATTATTATGAAACTCGTTCCGCAACGCGGGTGATGAGTCGAATATTGCCGCGCATTTTCAATTGTGACTTCCTGGCCCTTTTCGAAATTAAAAATAGACTTATGCTCCGCGCCGTGATATTGGAAAAGCCGCTTCACATCCGGTAAGAAGCTAATTCCTATCAGGTAGCCGAAAAAGATTACTACGCGGACAGTTCCCGCTATCAGGTTGAACAGGAACGCGCTCTTCTCGAATCCGAACAGCTTCGAAATAAGCATCGGCAGAAGCACGAACAATCCTATTCCAAGAGCTAGCCCGAACACCATTGCGGGCCAAACAGCGGCTTTCTTCGCTTCTTTGCCCTGCGCCTCGCGTTCGTCGGCCTCCGCGATTTCCGCCGACCAGTTGAGAGACGAAATCCCGATAGATAGCATGTCGATAAGGTTCAGCGCGCCACGGATAATCGGCAATCCAAACAGTTTGTTTTTTTTCGAGATAAGAGCTTTTTCCTGTAGCTTCGTCTCTATAGAGCCGTCACGGCGCCGCACCGAGGTTGCAATTCGGTTCCCGGCGCGCATCATAACGCCCTCAATAACCGCCTGACCACCTACATTCTCTATTTTGCAGCTTTCATTGCTCATAAGGACGGAATATATTTATTGTTTGCCGATGAGTCAAGGAGCAAAGAGTTTTAATGGGGTATTAAATATCCGTCCATTGAAGCGCGAATTTCGCGAGCCCGTCATTTCGAATTTACTACGTCCCGAATATTATACCGCTTGGATTGTATTACAGGTAACAAATATTCGCGAATTGTCAGACTTGATATTGACAGCAATCATTTTCGATATTATTTTAGAACAAATTCTTGAAAGGAGAAAACATGAATCCGGCAAAAGCAACTATTTCCACTGTAATCGTAGCAATCGCAGTCATTATCATTGTGATTGTTCTGCTTGCTGCGATAACGGTTATTCCCGCAGGACACGTCGGCGTAATCGCGATGTTCGGCAAGGTACGCCCGATTCCTCTACAGCCGGGGCTACATCTCGTTAATCCGCTGGCGAACGTTATTAAAATGGACGTTCGACTTCGCGAATACACGATGTCTGTCGCGAGCGGCGAAGGCCAATATCACGGCGACGACGCAATCGACGCGCTTACATCCGAGGGCTTGAAAGTGCGGTTGGATTTGACCGCATGGTATAAGTTAGACGGCGCCAAGGCCCCGCAGGTCTACAATGAGATTGGTGTCGATTACGACATTAAGATAATCAGACCGACTCTGCGGACCGCCATTCGTGACGCAGTTGTTAAATACACTGCGGAGAATATTTATTCCACGAAACGCGATTCGGTGATTTTCGAGATAAACTCACGCGCGACCGGCCTGATGGTAGGAAAAGGTGTTACGCTTGAAAGAATCCTTCTTCGGAACATTATCTTACCGCCGAAAATCATGGATGCTATCGACGCCAAACTCGCAGCGGATCAGGATGCAAGACGGATGGAATTCATCCTGCAAAAAGAAGTTCTCGAAAAAGAGCGGAAGATAGTCGAGGCCGAGGGTATTCGCGAGGCGAACAGGATTATCGCGCAGGGGCTTACCACCAGCTATTTACAGTGGTATCGTATCGAGATGCTGAAGCAGCTGGTCAATTCCCCGAATAATACGATCGTAATTCTTCCGGAGGACATGACGACTTCGCCGCTGATGCTTAATGTAAAATAACCGATTTTATTGAGGAGAAATATGTCCAACGAACTGCGCGATGCCGCCGAAGTCGCGGTAGTGAAGTGTGCGGCGGTTCGGCCGTCGGATAAAGTGCTCGTGATAACCGATACAAAGCTGCAAAAAATCGGTCAGGCTTTTTTCGATGTCGCTGTCGAGCACGCGGAGGAAGCCGTAATGGTTGTTCTCAAGCCGCGCAAAAGCCACGCAGAGGAGCCGCCGGAGGCTATCGCGGAGCTTATGAAGGCCTTCGATGTGTTGTTCATCCCGACATGGCGGAGCATGAGCCACACCGACGCCCGCCGCAACGCCAGCGCGCTCGGCGCACGTTGCGCAACGCTACCGGGGATTATTGAGGATACGATGAAACGCGCGCTCAACGCGGATTACGAGGTGATCGCCACGCTCTCGGAGAAAATGGCGAAGCTGATTACCGCCGCGAACATGGCCAGAGTCACGACGCCCGCCGGAACCGATATTACCTTTTCGCTGTCCGGCAGAAGTGGGCACGCAGACACCGGACTTATTCGCGACCCCGGCACGTTCACCAACCTGCCTGCGGGGGAAGCCTACGCCGCGCCTGTCGAGGATACCGCGAATGGCGTAATCGTCGTCGATGGCGCAATCGCGGACACGGGAATCCTGCAGCCCGACGATTATATTACAATCGAGGTCGAGAGCGGCTACGCGACGAAAATCACGGGCGGCAAATCCGCGAAATACCTGAACGAGCTTATCGAGCCGCACGGCAAACTCGCACGCAATATAGCCGAGCTCGGAATCGGGACGAACCACAAGGCGACGCTTATCGGCAATATCCTCGAGGACGAAAAAGTCCTCGGCACCGTGCATATCGCTCTCGGCGATAACAAATCGATGGGCGGTAATATCGGCGTGGCGAGCCATCTCGACGGTATCTTACTGAACCCCACTCTCTATTTCGACGATGAGAAAATCATGGAAAGCGGGCGAATAGTCGTTTAACCGAATCGAAATACTGCAGAAAACAGCGTCGATGCGGCGCTGTTTTTTATTGCTCCTTACCTTAATAAAAGCTGTTGACATATCGATGCTCGCATATTAAATTTGGTAAAATTGAAAACTCGAATCAACAAACCCCCGAGGAGGGAAAAGATGAAAAAAGCTCTGTTTGTAATTATCGCCGCTTGCTTTGCGGCAATCGTCTTCTCCGGTTGTATGCAGGTCGAAGGCGGTGCGGCGATGCAGGAGGAAATCCAGAGACTCGACGAGAAAATCGTGATGCTCGAAGAGAAAATCGCGCAACTCGAAAAGTTCGTCGAGGCCGAGATGGCCGAAGAAACTGCCGAGGCCGAAGAAGAGGGTGTCGAAGAGAAACCCGAAACCGAGGCTAAACCCGAGACCGAGGCCAAACCCGCAGCCGGTGGATCCGGCAAAGGCTCCGGCGGTTCCGGTGGCTCTGGGGCAAAAGGCGCGAGGGTTAAATAACATAGAAAGGTGAATAAAATGAAAAAAGTATTCTTACTACTTCTACTGGTTCCGTTTATTTTCGTGATGGTCGGTTGTGAAGAAGACCCGGTCGAGGAAATCAATGCTCCGAGCGCTTTGCAGCTTGCCGGTGCCACGAACGAAATCGATCTGGTTCTGACATGGTCGCCGAGTTCGACATCGGATATCGACGGCTATAGGATTTATTTCGAGGGCACGGAACTATACGAAACCACGAACTTAACCTACACGCACGTTAGTCCTACACTTGGCGAATACGAAATCGTAGCCTACCGTGAAAACGAGGAGTCCGATGCACTCGAACACGATACCGAAGACGATCTCGAAGACGGGACCTTCACCGTTTACGATATGGCTGCAGCCGTGGGTTTCGATAGTGGAGTAGGGTTCAATTCGAGCGGTGTTGTCAACACATATTCGATGAGCGACGATGGCAACGGCCCGGTCGTAGATTTCTACTACGATACGGATGGCACTTTTACTCGTGCATTGTATCTCGGCGGTGCATGGGTAAATAATACTGGTTTCCGGATTACTGCTGAAACATGGACCGGACTCGAAGTTGTCGATATTGCGGGTTATGATGCATATACAACAACTGCAATCGCATTGAACCAGATATGGCAGGTTGTTCTGTTCAAGACTAATGATGCCACCTGGAATTATGCAAAATTCCGTATCGATGCGACGGAAACCACGCCAAATGTTTCCGCAACGGTCAGCTACAAAATCCAGACTATCGAAGGCTGGGCGAGAGTAGATTAATTCTTCGCAATAGCGAACTCAAACCGGGCGCATTCGCGTCCGGTTTTTTTATTTTACTCGATAAACCGAGTTCCTATTTTGTGGAAGCGAATCCGATGAAATCGGTTGAGCACACACATCTGTGGGCATTGCCCACCGTCCGGTTTTTTTGTTTGCCTTTCGAGGACGAATCGAATATATTTAGGTTAATATTTGGAAAACCTTCAAAGGAGAAATCCATGCGCTATTTCGTCTTGTTTACTATCCTTATAGTATTAGTCCTCGGCGTTTTTTGGGGATGCAGTTCGACAGACCCCGAGCCGGAGCCGGAACCGGAAGTCTTCGACCCGCCGACGAGCCTCGCCTATGTGACATATCAGGATTCGGTCGCGCTCACATGGAACTCCTCCCCCGACGACACCGATGCCGGATTCGTAGGTTATAATATCTATCATCGAGTTAATGCGAATTTTTCCGGTCTCGACGACGCGGAAATGGAAACTCATCTAATCGGCGCGCCTGTAACCGGCAACGAAACTACGATTTCCGGCCTCAGCAGCACGAGCAAACACTATTTCACAGCCCGTGCGATAAAAATAAATAGCACCGATACGACGCTTTCGAGCAAATCGAACACTGTCGATACCTCACCGACGATCTGGTTCTCCGACACGCTGTGGGAATCGACGGGCGGCGATAGCGTTTTTTCCGCGGTCGATTTCGACGCGCAGGTCGTCTATTCGATGGACCTCGCCTATCTGACCTTTATCGACCTCTATCTCGGCGTGGACGATTCGAACTACCTAACGTTGAAATCGCCCTCGCTGTTCGGCACTGAATGGTCGAGCCGCGTCGCTAACATAAAGCGTCTCGGTATTGCAACCAACGGGCTTGCATCCTTTGGCGAGGCCGGATCGATTGGAACCTCAAAGTCACAAATACTGACACAACCCGGAACAACATTCACAGTGCAAATAGGTAGCCACTACACGAAAATCTATTTCGTAAATTTCGTCGGAGGAGCGTATCCGGATCGCGGAATATATTTCCAGGCGGCTTATCAAGAGGTCGAGGGCTACGACCATTTCTGAGTTGCCCGATTCGAGCAGAATAGCACGGATTGCGGTCTGCCTGATCATAATCGTTACAATTATCCACGCGGGAGTTGTCGATCCCCGCGTGGTTTTATTGTCGATGCTCAAAGACAACGCCGCAAGCTACCCCGCGCAGGCCGCTGAAATCCTCGAGAAGGAGAAGATTATACTCCATGTCCGTTGGGAAAGCGGCATAGACCGTGCGGTTATTTCGGAATTAGAATCGCATGGCGCGGAGTTCATTCGATTGCCATCGGGCGGGCTTCTCAACCCAGCCGGATATTCGGTTGTGAAATCGCCGTGGGAGCTGGTTCGAGAGATTTGCGAGCATCGGGCTTTCGATCATATCGACTGCGGATGGTTTCCGAAATTAGTCGAGCCACTCGATGTCTCCGCGCCGGAGGTAGGCGCTACGCTATGCTGGGAGACGACTGCCGGCGACGGCTATCCGCTAACCGGCAGTGGCGCGGTCGTTGCGAATTTCGATACGGGCATCGATGTTTTCCACCCGGATTTCTTTCGACCGGACGGCGGCGCGTTTGTTTATCTTGATGTCGATCATAGCGGTAGATTGACTCCGGGAATCGATGCGGTCGATCTCAACAGCAACGGCGCGCCCGATTTTGGCGAGGAACTGACCTTTTTTGAATCCTACGTAGGCGATGCTGCCGGTGCGCACGGCGGTTCCGACGGCGTCTCGAACCTCGATGGAATCTACCAGCCCGACTGGGATTATCTTTATCTCGACGAAAACTTCAACGGCAAACGTGATTTCGGTTCCGACGCCGGTTTCAACGATTTCGATCCCGGATTCGGCGAGCCGCTTTTCATTCTCGCACCAGCCGCCGCCCCCACTCTCGACGATGGCGACACCCTACTCATGCTCGGTTCGAGTAAAATCGCCGCGGCGTATTTCGACAGTATCACTTATCAGCGTGACATGAATATCGTCCATGTTGCTGCAGATATGGGTTCTCACGGCACCGGCGTGTCGTCTATTATCGCCGGCGGCTTCCCGGGAAGCCGCAAGTTTACGGGAATCGCGCCCGAGGCCGATTTGCTGGCGGTTTACCGATATACGGTCGATTACATTCTCGGTATGGATTGGGCGGCCACGCGTAGCGCGTCAGTTTTCCTGTGGGAAATGGGCGGATGGGTTTGGTATTATATGGACGGTAGTTCCGCTGTGGAGCAATCGATCAACGAATATTCCGCACTTGGAATCTCACAGGTCACGCCGGCGGGAAATCTCAACGGTTCCGCCAAACACTCGCATTTTTTCGTTGCGCCTTATGAAATCGATACGGTGCGGTTTAACTTCCCGGAGGATCACGATTTAACTACTATCTGGGGAAGTTTTATCTGGAGAGAAATGGACACCACTAATCTTCATTTCGTTCTGCACGAACCGGGCGGCGTCGCGGACACTTTCCGCACGGGCCATGGCTCTTTGCGTTGCGGCGGTGAATATGGGACGGTCATCGATTACTCATCGAGAGAGACCGGCGGTTTTTTCTTCTACTTCTGGGATATCCCGGACACATCAGCGTTTTATTTTGAGATTGCAAATTCAAGTTGCTGCCTCGCTGCAGAAATGCACGGCTATATCTCCGACGATATTTCATCGTGGGGCGGTGGCACGATTTTCGACAGCGAAATCGCCGAGGAGGATTTCACCGTGACATGGCCTGCGACCGCAGACTCGGGGATTTGCGTTGCAAGCTACAGCCCACGCGGTTACGGTAATTACATCAACTCCGATTCAAGCGCTTATGTGGGGATGCTCTCGCGGTTCTCCGGTCGCGGTTATCGAGTCTCCGACTATATTCCGCTTGTCGATATCGCCGCGCCGGGCAATTACGATGTCTGGGCATCGCACTCCTCGAGCTGGTCGGACGAGTATTACGGCGGATACCAGCAGTTTGGCGGCACGAGTGCCGCCGGGCCGCACGTTGCGGGCGCGATTGCCCTCATCAACCAGCAATACCCTTCATGGACGCAGGGCCAGATTGTCGAGCTACTAACTTCGACCACGCGGCGAGACACGATTACAGGATTCACCTACAATACGCGCTGGGGCAACGGCAGGCTCGATATCGGCGCGGCCCTTACCACAATCGAGGAGGGGTCGACACGCTTTCCTGCTAAGACAGTTATCTTATCGGCCACGCCGAATCCATTCAATGCGACAGTCGCGATAAAATCGAGCAACCCGGTTCTCGTAATCGAGTTATTCGATATTCTCGGAAGGCGCGTCGATATCCTCGCGTCGAAATCACCTCGTTATAATTTCTTTTGGACACCGCTTGTAATGCCGTCAGGGATATACTTTGCACGCGCGACCGGATTTCAGACATCTTGCCGAATCGTCTTCCTGAAGTAGGAAATATCAACCGTCGAGCGAGACGCTCGATCTATAATCTTGAATAACAATTCCGCTACTAATAGCCCGACCTTGCCGGTTGGGGACGTCGGATTTTTCTGTCATTCAAAAAAATTTGTACTCCAGGGATTTATGGGGGCGTCGCGCCCACCGCCGCATCATTAAATGTTGGACCGTTCGGCAATTATAAATACTCTTTCAAACCAAGCTTATCTCGAATAGTAAAATGCGGCGGCGGGCAGAGGCAAATCGCCTTTTATAAGCTAATATTAGTTTATAGTAAAGACATCTGTAATAAATAAGCTTAATAAGAGATCCACAGGCGATTTGCCTTGCGTGTTGCGCCGATAAGGAATCTCTGGTCGGGGTAAGTTTTTTCCGGCGCAACACGCACGACGCCCCCGGCGCAACAAAAAGAAAAGGCCCGCCGTGAAGCGGGCCTTAATCTTAGAATCGGAACGATTTACCTGAGGTAAACCATCCTGCCGCTGGCTTCGAAGCTGTCTGCGGTCATTCTGTAGAGATACATTCCGCTCGGAAGCGTCCTGTTGGCGTCGTCTTTGCCGTCCCAAATCACGCGGTGCGAACCGGCTTCGAAGTCGGTGTTGACCAGCGCGTTGACTTTGTGGCCGAGCATGTCATAAATATCGATGCTGACCTCGGTGTCATTCGGAACGTCGAACGATATGGCGCAGGCTCCGTTGAACGGATTCGGAGCGGCGGCATGAAGCGCGAACTCGGTCGGGATATCGACACGGCGTTTCGCTGTGTAAACTCCCGGTGTGAGAAGCGCATTGCCTTCGACATCAAGCTCGATTGAAACGCCCATGCCCTCGAGAACAAGGCCTGCAGGCGCGTCGCCGGTCCAGCTAACCTCGACCGGTTCTATGGAGCTAACCACGATTGTCCAGCCGTCGCCGTTGCGAATGTCTTTGGCCATTCTACCGTATTCGCCGCCTTCGATAAAGACATCGAAGAGCACGCCGGGAAGGGCGGGCGGAATTGGCATATCGAGGCCGCGATCATAGTCGGCGGTTGCTTTGTCCAGGCCGCCGATAGTTAACGTGCGGCTGTAAGTGCCGTCAAATACCATATCGAGCGTCCAATCGGGATCGTCAACCATAGCGGGGATCACTTTTGCGCCGCCACGATAGGTGGCATCGACTGTAAGCTCCGCGCTACCAAATGGCGAAGCCGGGTCGATAAATGCCCAATAACCGACAGCCGCGACGATCTTTTCGTCGGTCATATAACCGCCGGTGGATGCATCGAGATAATAAACAAGGTCGAACTCGATAGCGCCGGATGGCACAGTGACAATATCTGCAACGGGAACGCCGCCGAAATCGTAAACGCTACCAAGAGTTGCCCATCCTTCGGGAACGGTGCGCGTGAAGCCCGTAATTGCGGCGCCGGGTATGCTGAAATAGCATGGATCAGGGTCACCAACGCCCGGTGAGTAAAGAATGAAATATGCGTGACCGGGCTGCACTACCGTCGGGTGAACATAGGAAGGACTGCCACCAGTATATTCCCAGACATCGAGCGGATCGACCATCGGGAATACAACCGCGATAGTTGGGTCGTCCGGGATGACCGGGACGGAAAGCAGATTCCAGCCGGAATACAGAGTCATTACCTCGCGGGTAACATTAATATCGATCAGTTCGCCGGGGCCGAAGCAGTAGAATTCCTCGCCGCGCATATCGACCAGATCGTTGATAACGAAACTGCCGAGTGTGGGGAGGTCTGCCGGATCCCAGTGGATGCAACCGGTTTGCGAACCGGTGAACATCTGCCAGGACCAATCCTCGGTGGCGAGACCGCGATAATCTTCCTGTAGCGCTGTGCCTGCAATCGGGGTCAGGAACGCGATAGGCGTTTCCGTAGGCGGAGGCGGCGGAAGAAGAATATCCAGGCCGACATCGTATTCGTCGGTTGCGCCGACATAAGCGCCGAACGCATACATGTCATCCGGCGGGATTGTATCCATGCCGATGGTATCAACGTAGAATTCTATCGGAACGTCCCAGCCCTGATCTACACTGAAATCGAACTGATACAACATATCGTTGGGATCGGGGCAGACATAGTCGGGAAGGTCGGTGCCGGTAACTTCTACATACACATCCCACGGCTCGAAGCCGAAATCGATTCCGGCAAGAGCGAGGTCCAACCACAATTCGGACAGAATGGGATCGAACGTAATCGCGCCGGGGTGCGTGAGTTCGGTAATATCGAAAACGAAGGACGGCAGCGTGTCGTCGGCATCCCAGAATTCGACAATGAACTGCGCCGAGTTAACATCCACACCGGAGGGATCGAGTATTCCGAGTTTGAATTCATCGGGGATTCTCGAGACAACTTCACCCAACATCGGATTTGTCCAAACGACTTCCGGGCCGGTGTAGTCGGCGATGAACGTAGCGCCGGAAATCGGGCTGCTGTCATCGACTATGCCAGCGATATCGCCAACACGGGCAAGCGTCCAGACGACCGTGCCCTCGGGATATGGAGAAGTCGGTGTATATGTTAGATAAGTGCCGTCCCAAACAAGCCTCGGGTCGCCCCAGTTATAAACGATATCGTTTACAACGAGCTGGAACCAGGTAGGATCGACATCGTAATCGTCCGTAACCTCGATAATAATCGGAAGCGCGTTACATGCGGTAACTTCGCCCTCGAGAGGTTGCACGATTGTCGGAACCGGCGGATTGTTATCCACCGTGAAGCTGTAGCAGTATGGGAGATCGATGCCGGCATTACCCCAGACATCGCACTTGTATTGCGGAAGATCGAATGCCTGCGTCAGGCAAACATCGATGACCGCACCATGCGTCCAGGCTCTGCCGACTACCGATGAGTTAACCGTAACCGTTCCGCCACCGGGGAAATCGATCCAATCGACTCCCGGATGGATTAGCGGATTATAGTTAATACCGTCCACCATAACGTTAACACCTGCCGGATCGACCATCCCGCAGACTCCATCGTGGATGTCCAGTGAGAAAGTCGGATACGGACCGCCGGCAACGCCGCCATCGGCGGGGTATGTATCTCCGTGATACGGGCCCGAGAAATCGGCCCAGAAACGCCAGCTATAAAGGCCGTCCCAAAGCGGATTGCCGAGTGCATCCTCGGCCTGGAGAATCGTGCAGTTGATCTCCATTGCATCCTCATATTCAAGGATTCCGGGAAGCAGTAAATTAAGATCGAGAACGAAAATACCGGGGGTATCCTCGTAGAACGGGAAAGTAACTGTTGTTTCGACAACCTCGATCGGGCCGACCCAATTCGTGCAGATCGTCATCGATTCGTAAGTGATGTCGAATACGATACCCTCGACCTGAAATACTACGGTATTCGGGTTGATTCCGTCCGGATCGAGCAGTTCGAAGCTTATCGGTTGCTTCAAACAAGCCGTGAACATGTCGTCGCCGGGGTTGACCTCGCCGATCATCGGGCCGTCCGCAACATAGAACGTCCAAACATAGGGCGTATGTTCCATATCGTTAGCATCGCAGAACTCGACAGAGTCCATGATGTCCCAAACGGTGATAGTAACAGTGTCGCCCTGCGGCCAGGTCACACCGGCAGCGGCCGGGTCGTAAGTGAACGTCGTTCCATCCCAGGAAATTTCAGGGAAGGAGACCGGGTGCCAGAACGGATATTCAACCGTGCCCATCGAGGGCGTGCTTATCGTCAGGTGTAGCGTAGTCGGGTCAACTCCGCCGTAAACATCGTGGACGTCGAAGCTGATTTCCTGCTCGAAATCGCGGGTAATATAACCCGGAGTCGGGAACGGATTAGAAACGCTCGGACCGACATTGTCGAACATGATCTGCCAGCTTGTCCAGGGATACGGTCCCCAATACCAACCGGTATCGAAGTTTCCGTAAATATCCTCGATATAAGGCGGATAAGCCGTGTAATTCACTCCGGCATACCACTGTGGGTTCGGATTGAAAGTGAACAACGCCTGAGTGACATACCAGGCCGTCGGAACACCGAGAGTGTCCCACTCGTAGGGATTAATAACGAGAGTATCCACCGCAATCCTGTAATCGCCCCAGTTATAGGTTCTGGTGTTGATCGTAATCGAGAAAGTGGACATGTTGATACCATTCTCGTCCTCGACGAGCCACTCTAACTCGAGGTCCGAACAACCGGTCCACGCGACGGGCCGGAAGAAGGGAATCGGAGCTTCGGGAGAGCACTCGGGGCCATCGGAATCGACCCAGAAGCCCCAAGCATTCTCGGGATCTGCAACGAGAAGGTTGGCAACGCCATAGTCGGGGCTGTCATTTGCGGCCAGCAAATCGACGTCAACCCAGTAATTCTCCGGCCAGGTTATTCCCGCGCTATCCGGGTAAAACTCGAAACGAAAACCGCCGGTTATAGCCGTGATAAAAACGCCGGGGTCTCCATCGCCATAAAGCGTTCCGTCGATCATCACGTCGATCGAGGAAACATCGATGAATCCGAGATCGTCCATGATATCGATTGTAACCGGCTGGACGATGTTTGTTGTTGTGAAGGGAACCAATTCGCCCACGACGCCCGGTGTGCGGGCGAACATGTATGGACCTGTGGCATCGACAACAAAATCGCTAACCAGCGGAACGCCGGTTAAAGGATCGCCGATAGTATCGTCTGCGGTGATCGAGAGATTATGAATCCCCTCGGCCCATGCAGTTGCGATGTCATAGTGGAAATTCACGAATGTCCATGTGATTTCCGGATCGCCGACTATGAAATCGACTGCATCGACGGTTAGTGTAATAGACGTCTCATCTACCGAGCCGGGATCGGCAAAAACATAGGTAACTCTCTGATTGACATCCGAGGTGATGAGTCCGTCAAGGGGTTGTGTAATAGCGACTCCCTGAGCGAAAATTACGCTTGCAAGAAAGAACACCATTAAGAATGCTTTAGCAACGAGCTTATGCATTACGCACCCTCCATTCCTTTTTGTTTGGGTTATACTTCTAATTTTTTCAATTACGTATCTTGGGGGCATAGCGATATACCCCCCAAATATGATTAGTATAAGTTAAATACCCACGGTTTACATGTCAAGCATAAAATCAAGGATAATAATTAAGTTCATTTTGACTCAAAGTAAGGGAAAATAAAAAGAGCCGCAATACTTAACTGATTAAACTATAAGTAGTTAAGAAAAAAGCCCCCGAATTTTCGGGGGCTTCAACATCGATATTGACTCGATTTAATCTGCTGAGGATTGAGGCGGAACTTCTTCCCCGCCCGTTCCTTCCTTCTCCATAATGAAATCTATGACCACTCGACGGTTCACTGTGCGACCTTCAGGTCGAACATTGTCGCCGATTTTTTCCTCCACGAGATTCTCTTCGTCCCACTTTGTAATTACATACGGTTCCGAATTGGAATAGCCCTTGTAGGTAAGTGTAGTATTATGCGACCTCAGCCAAGCGCTCAGTTCCGAGTTGTCCGCTAGGTCCAGAAGATATATAAGGTAGCGGCGGAGGTTCTCTTCCTCCTTGCGCGCACGCTGTATCGAAAGTTCGCGGTTGCGGTGTTCCATTCCGATAATATCCGTGTGGCCGGAGACTACCGCAGAAAGGCTAATCTTGGGCTCGAGAGCCTTCTCAATGAACCGTCTGGCCACATATTCAACGCGGCTTTCCAGGAACCCGGATTCTGAGATTTTCTCGTCGAACGAAAATTCCACAATAACAAGCGTTTCCAACTGCTGCAAACGTTTTGTGACGCTAACTGCTACCGGGTCGGATATCGTTGTATAAGTTTGACCGAGCCTGTCTTTAATTTCCAGCTTGCAGAAATATTCTTCGTCGGGATTGATTAAATTGCCGTCCATATCTTTCCAATCCCACGGGGCACCGGAAGGAATTTCGCCGGTACCGGCGGCGAGAATACGGAAAATATCCCCGTCCGAATCGACAATGGACACGGTGTAGGTATCCACTCCGGCTTCAACATCGCTGGTAATATGAACGAAGTTCGTCTGTTCCTGATTCAATTCGTAGCCCTTTGCGGCCATCCGGCCTTCGAGTGGGCGATAAATCAAACCCTCACCATCTATTTTAATTTCTACCTTGCCACGGTCGGCGTAAGTATCCGTATTACCTTTTATAAATAACCTCTTGCCGTATTTCTGCACGAAATCGTCGCCCAGAATTTCGCCTATCTTCTGTTTCACGCGGAAAGCACGGTCGAACGAAAGATTAACACGCTGGTTGTGATTACTAACCTCGGCCTCGGTTACGAAACCTTCCATCTGGAAAATAATTTCCGGGTTACGTTCCATGACCGATTTGATCTCCGTTGCGCGGGCTTTAAGTTCGCCGAGACTGGAGACCTCTACGCGGTCGGAACCTTTGTCGAAATAAATAATCGGTTTCCAACCGTCGAAACCGCGAACACGCGTGACCATTTGCACTCGGCGGTTTTCCTCCATCGCACGCGGAATGTCCTCGACCATGTGCTCCTCGGGGAGCCCGGCTCTAGTTCTGCTGGCATCGTATGAGATAGGCTCGACAACGTGTATTCTGTCTGCGGCTATCTGTTCGTAACGCATAAATACGCTACGAACCGCTTTCGAGCGGTTTTCCGCAAGACGATCACCTAACGTCGGCGTCACACCGTCCGACTCGGGATCGTAGAAACCATAAAGATCGATATCGATATCGGGACTGGTGCGGAGCCTTGCTCCGAGTATTTCCTGCAAGCGGTGAAAACGCTCATCGACGGGGTCGTCGCCGGGATTGAAGAAGAAAATCGGGATGACCGGTTCTTCCTCGCGGACTAATGTGACCTGACTAATTTCGAGATTGTTCTCGACCGGAGCAACGGTGCCCTTCGGAAGCCCGAATACATCGACTTCGATAGCGCCGGTATTGTTTTCTTCGTCGATCTCCCGAACTTGACTGCGCAAGACGGGCAGAACCGTGCCGTCATCGTCAACACTGGCAAAAAGCTGATAATGCCCGCGGTCCGGGGCGATCCATTTGAACTCGATCTCTTTCTCATCGCCGACATCCAATTTTTGATCTACGAGAATCGGTTGTGTAGCGCGCATCCAACCCTGTTCGGGGTCCTCGTAGTAAAGGCTGACGCTGTAGCCGCCCACTGCGCGTTCACCGAGGTTCTCGATAACCGCATCGACCGTTATCGTTTCGCCGATCTGTGCGTCGCGCGGGTAAATCGACATCTTGCTACTGCGAAGAGCAAGGTCAAAGAGTTTTTCCGGCGGGGGCAGGAAACGCAGGCTGGCGGAAATTTTATGGCTCGTTGCGCCCGTTTCCCGAACCTCGGAAAGCGGATATATGAAAGCATAATCGACCTGAAGGTCGAGAGCCTTTTTACTGCGATAAGTGAAACCGAAGGCCATCTCGGTGGGATCGTAGCCTTCGCCACCTAAACTGGCGTTATAACCTCCGCGTAGGGCCATGGTTTTGCCGGTAAACCACCATTCGACACCATTGTAATGGTGTATCTGGTTCCCGCCGTTAACCTCGTTCATTACGTATTGCACGTCCATGGCAGGTAGAATCATATCCTGAATCCAATAGCTGGCGCCGGCACGAATCGACATCGGAACCTTGCCGTCTTCGCCGATACCGGCGAAACTCATGTCCGGTTGGGTGAGATTAGCCGCCATTAAGCCAACCGCGAGTTTGCGATTCGGGCGATACATCATGGCGACATCCCCGGTAAAGCCCATCTTGTTCCACCCGTTTGCGAGGAAGAAGGGATCTTCGCGGGGATCGACGATACCGTTATCTGCGGCGCCGGGTTGCTCGGAATAGGAGATATTGTTTTGCAGAACCTCATTCCGCAAAAGCCTCCCGTTCAAACCTAAGCTGAAATGCCGTCCTATATCGTGAGAATAGCTGAGGGTAAAACGGGTTTCCTGCCAGATGTTCGAAAATAGGATAACGGCATTCGCGCCTACATCTCCGGCGTTGCGGAAATGATGGACATATCCTAATTGCCCCTCGCCGATAGCATCGTTATCGATGCCCCAGTATAGACGGGAGAACATACCGCTGACAATTCGCTCCTTGTAAAAGCTCATGCCTGCGGGGTTCCACATCGGCGCGTTACCGTCGTCGGCGATACCGACAAAAGCACGTCCAAGACCGAGTGGTCGTGCACCCATATTGTCCTCGATGTCTTGTGCAAAAAGTCCTACGGCGAGAACGACTAGTAAAAATGTGAAAAATAAACGCAACCTAAGCATATTGATCCTCCACATGCGGGAATGTTTTTAAAAACATAAGACCTCTAAGTAGTATAACTAAAGCGAATGAATAGCGCAAGGCTTTTTTACAACACGGTTATACCTCTATAAAAAGGCTATTCTTCAACATTATATATTAATACTCGATTCTGAAAAATCAAAGTTTTTTTTAATTTAATTCGACTTAATAATTCCCCGCGTTATTTAATTACCTCTATTTTGACTATTGCCGTTCCCGATTCGATCATCCCGAGTTTCTCCGCAGCGCCTTTCGATAGGTCGATTATTCGGCCTTCCACAAAAGGCCCGCAGTCGTTTACAGGCAATTCTACTGATTTGCCGTTATCGAGATTGGTGACACGAACCCTTGTGCCGAGCGGCAAGGTTCGATGGGCACACGAAAGACCGTTCATATCGAAAATCTCGCCGCTTGCAGTGGGTCTTCCGTGGAACTCATCGGCGTAATAACTCGCAACTCCAACCTGTTCTTTGAAAGTGAACTCCCCCGGTTTGCCTTTAACCGGACGGCGGGCGATATACCTCGGCGCAGCAGCGCAGCTCAACAACGACACGATTAGAAGCGTCGTTAGGATAACCGACGATGTCCGAATAAGCCTCATTTTTAACCGGTTTTCAAGCTGTTCGTAATTTCGCTCGCAGATATATACTCACGATCCGAACAGTAATCCGCGACGGTCTCGATAACATCGAGAGGCAACCGGGGATACGGAAACTGGCCGGAACCTATCTGGACTGCATTCGCGCCGACAATCATGTGTGCGATTGCATCACCCGGATTTGCGATACCTCCCACCCCAATTATTGACGTTTCAGGCAATGCCTGTCGCAGGAGATAGACTTTCGCGAGCGCGACCGGCAGAATCGCCGGGCCGGATAATCCCGAGAGGACATTGCCAATTTGCGGCTTACCTGTTTCGATGTCCACTGCCATAGCCTGCAGCGTATTAATTGCGGTGATTGCGTCCGCCCCGGAGTTAATCGCGGCTCTGGCTACGCTCACAATGTCTGTAACATTGGGCGTAAGTTTTACCCAGAGTGGTTTTTTCGTGATTGCCCGAACCGTTTCTACCAATTTCGCTACTATTACAGTGTCCGTGCCAAAAGCCATACCGCTATCGACATTCGGGCAGCTTACATTTAGTTCGAAACCGTCGATACCTTTCTTCGGGTCGAGTTTTCCAACCACCGCTGCAAATTCGGTAATCGACTTACCAGCAACACTCACAATACACGCGCAATCGAGTTTTTTGATAAATGGGATTTCTTCCTTGATGAAAACGTCCACACCGGGATTGGCAAGTCCGATAGAATTCAACATTCCTGCGGCTGTTTCCCATATTCGCGGTGGGGGATTGCCGCTTCGGGGTTCGAGAGTGACTGTTTTCGTCACTATGCCGCCCAGCAGGGATAAATCGTAAAGTTCGCCATACTCACGCCCGATGCCGAAACAACCGCTAGCGGTTAGGACCGGATTTTTCAGAGTTAGCGAACCGATTTTTACAGATAGGTCAACCATCGAGAGCCTCCCATTCGATATGATTGGCGTCGAAAACAGGTCCGTCTGCGCAGACTCGCTTGTATCCATACTTTGTGAGCACCGCGCAACCGGCACATGCCCCGACACCGCAGGCCATCCGCGCTTCTAAAGAGATATAGCACTTTAGGCCAAAACTATCAGCAATGGCTGCAGTCGCAGCCATCATAGGGATAGGTCCGCAGGCGTAAACTGTTCCCGGCGCTTTCTCCAATTCTCGTGCGAGATAATCGGTTACAAGCCCGGTTTCGCCACAGGAACCATCTTCCGTAACAACAACTGCCTCGCAATGGTAGTTGTGAAGATCGCAAATACTCCCTTCGCAGCTTTCTCCGTAAAGTAACGTCGTTTCCTTCCATTTTTCCGCCGCGAAAGACATTGGCGCCAATCCGGTTCCGCCCGCAACCAAAATCGCCCTTCCTATTGGATTTTGGAATCCATTCCCGAGTGGCCCCATAATCGGAATAAATACACCGGGAGACAAATCAGCCAATAAAGCTGTGCCCCATCCTACGATTTTGATAATAAATTCGATCCTTCCAAATTCCGAATGAGAAAAAGACATAGGACGTCTGAGAAATGGGTCGTAAAGAGGGGAATTGAATCCTATCATAGCGAACTGCCCGGGGCGAGCCTCGCGTGCAATTTCCGGGCATTCCACAACCAGACGGAAGGTTCGCTCCGCAACCGGCTGAATGGCAGTCACTTCGGCTAACACATCAAAGGGCATCGTTCCGCCTTTCAGAGTTAAATATTCCGCTACCTACGTTTGTCGCTATACTCAGCATTTGATAAATCCTTGAAGCGCTCGCTCAATTTCACTTAGCTTTACGACACTGAAAACGGTCGTCCGAAGCGGTTTACTTCCGGGCATACCGGAAGTAAACCATGCTACGTGTTTTCTGGCGATCTTGACACCGTTACGTTCTCCGTAGAATTCGACCAAGTCGCTAATATATTCGGAACAAACTCCGATTATCTCCTCGGTAGCCGGTTTTTCTGGGATCGGTTTCCCGCAAAGAACGGATGAAATATCCCGAAAAATCCACGGGTTTCCCATACTCGCGCGGCCAATCATAACTGCCGCGCAACCGGTTTGCTCTATCATTTCCGCTGCATCCTCTCCTGAGTGGACGTCGCCGTTACCGACAATGGGAATTCCCGCAATCCCCACAGCTGTGCGGATTCTTTCTCGGTCGACGATTCCTGTAAAAAACTGATCCCGCGAGCGCGGGTGTAAGGTCGCGAAAGCGACGCCAAGACGCTCGAGTTCAGGAACAAGCTCCATAAATGTGTCATCACCCGACTTCCATCCGGCGCGCATTTTAACCGAGACGGGGATGCGAACAGTATCCACAACCTTTCTTATAATCCCGATCGCTTTCGGGACGTCTTTCATAAGCGCTGAACCGGCACCTTTCTTTACGACTTTTTTTGCCGGACAACCAAGGTTAATATCGACACCGTCGAAGCCGAGGTTCTCAACCATAACGGCCGCTTCCGTAAGTGCTTCCGCCGTATCGTCAAAAATTTGGGCGACTATCGGACGTTCCGATTCCGTATATCTCAGGAGATCGAGGGTGTGCCGGTCGTTTCGACGGACTCCCTCTGCGCTGGTCATCTCCGTAAAAACCAATCCCGCCCCAAACCTAACGGCCCAACGACGAAAGACCGAATCTGAAACTCCTGCAAGAGGAGCCGCGATAGTCCGGTTCGCAGGGATAATCGTCACACGCACTATTCCTTGAGCTGTATTAGATGCTCGAGGCGTTGCACGATCCGCTTGTTGTCGTCCTCCGAGAGCGATGGCTCGTTTAAGATCGTCTCATAAATATATATCGCTTTATCGAGTTGGCCTTGTGCGGCATAAATCTCAGCCATTGTCATTGTGTAAACTTCCGCTTGCTCGTCGCCTTCGGGATTTTCTTCCGGCTCGAACTCGCCGCGTTTGGTCAAGCCCTCTATTTCTATCGGTTCGACATTTTCACTTCCGGGCGTAAAATCTTCGTGGACCTCGAGCCCGTCGATCTGTTCCTTAATAAATTCTTCCGTCGCTTCGAAATTACCCTGTTGTTGGAGCCCGTCGATTTTTTCTATTTCAACTTCCAGGTCTTCCGGATCGGATCGTTTTTCAATTAACGCTCCGAATTACTCCACATTATCTTCCGTTTCATCAGAGTTCTGTGGCTCTGCTGTTTCCACGCCCGATTTCATATTCGCTTTTTCATCGATAATTTGCTCATCCGCCGGCACACCGGATGAACCAAACGTAGGAAGGTTCTCGATTTGCTTTTCGAGTTCGGCGTTGTCGATTTCGTTGTTATCTTCCACAGGTGCAGTCTCAGGGACCTGTTCAACTGCCTCCTTAACATCCTCAGAAAAAACCTCGATATTGTCAGTTATATCAGCTTCTTCCAATCGTTTATCGTCCTCGACACTACCGGGAGGATCAATATTAAAGGATTCCGGCTCAACGGTTTCGGTTGCCGTTTGTTCTTGCGAAGAAATTTCTTCGATCACATCCTCGCTTTCGGTATCCGATGAATCCATGGTTTCTTCAAAAATGGGTTGTATGTCGGATTGCGCTTCCGGGTGAGATTCTGGTAACTCTTTCGTTTCCTCTTTAAATACTTCGACATCGACGTCGCCTACTTTAAGGAGTTCCGCGAGTTCAGCCACGCTGGCAACTTCGGTTTCTTTTGGAGTTTTGTCGCCACTATCGGCAGTTGGAATTCGTTCTTGACTCACTTGTTCGGCTTCTTCGGGAGGTAAAATAGGGGCGGTCGCTTCCTCGGATTGTGTGCTAGTAGCCAATATTTCAGCTTCATCTTTTTCGATATCCGGTTCTTTCTCAACTGGCTCTAAATCTTCCTCTGCGGATTCCTTACGCAAATCTCCCGAGTCAGCTTCCTCGAAAAACAGTGCGTCCTCCGCTATTTGGAGTGGGTCCGGTTCGCGAGGCTGTGACAATACTTGTGATTGAGTGGATTCGGCGGATTCGACAATGGTAGATTGCTCTTCCGGTTGCGCCCCCGCTATTGCTTGCTCTGGCGGGTTTTGCTCCGCTGCTACCGGCGGGGCTACCGGCGGAATTACATCGGCGACTCCCTTATCCGCAGAAGCGCTTTGAGTCGTTTCCGCTTTTGAAACATCCATCTCGAAAAGCTCCTCGAACTCCTCCGCCGGAGGCATATTTTCCGTTTCTGCGGGCGCGGTTACCGCGCCTTTCCCCGAGACATCCATAGAGAGCAAATCGTTCAATTCCGATTCGACGGTTTCAGCGGGCAGTGTTCCGGAGCCGTCTTCAGTTATTGCTTTCGGCGCTTCCTGTATCGGAGTTTCGGTCCTCATCGGTGGTGGTGGCGGTGGCGGTGGCTGGAACAATTTCGGTTCGGGTGCCCCAAAATCCTGCCCCGTATGCGCTTTCAATTCCTGCCGAACCATTGTGTTATATGGGTCGGCATCCATAATACGCATTAGGTATCTTATACCTTCGCTATCCTTTTTTTCTTCGAATGCGATAGAGGCGAGGTGCCAGAGTGAGGCTATATTTGAAGGATCGAGCCGCAGCACAATACGGTAACGTTCCCTGGCTTGCGGAAGATAACCCGCTTCTAAAAGAGCTCGCGCAAGCATTAGCTGCCCCGTGCTATATTTTGGATTCGCTTTGACGCCTTTCGTTAGAACTGTCAGCGCATTCTTAAAATCGCCGGTCGAAAGATGAATCTCACCCACCCTCGCAAATCGAGGGTCGCCGGGATTTTTTTCTAAAATGGGCTTATATTTTTCTAATATCTCGTTCGGTTCCATGCTTTACCGGCCTTTCTGTTGATTGCCGAAATTAAAACCGTTTTTCTCAATTCCCCGCTGCAGGAATAGCGTTATGGGGATCCATTAGCTTTTCTTTCCAATTGGGTTCGTAGATTTCCCCCGGATAATCCGAGTGGACGAGACGCCATTCATTTATACCCCGGATGTCGGCAAAAACGAAAGTCGAACTTCCGCTCAAAGCGTAATAATCCCATATTTCATAAGGATTGATTCCCATTGAGATAGGATTCCGCTCGATATTGTCCGGCTTCCCAAATTTAATATAAATTCTTCCTTTATCCGTATTCCATCCGTTAGGTTCGAGCCCCGCGCTTTCGTTGAACACAATATTCGCGGTATGCCATCGCTCGATAATCTTCGCCCTGAATTCATTTTCGGGAGTATCCGGTGTCGGATCGTTCTTCTCCCAAAAACGCGTCGTAAACTCACGTTTGCCGTCGTCTGTTAGATTTTCGTAAAGGTCCCGATCAGATGTTGACAGAAAATAATAATAGTAATTATACTCCTGTTCGATATTTCCGGTTTCACTTGCTGTCAATGGCACAGGTTCCGGCATAATGAAGCCGTTTCGCGCAGATAATTCCTTGCCAATTACGGTATCCTGCACTGTAAGATCGATAAAATATTTCCCCGGAGGTAAAATGGAAACATCGAGGCCATTAGCAATATAAAAATCGCGAGTCTTGGTTTCGATTTGCCCCGGAACCGCACGCTGAAGAAGTCGGTCGTCAGAACTTCGGAGTTCCCACCAGAAAGTAACCATGTCCGAGTGCTTCTCTCCTCGATAAATCTCGAAATAGTAATACAGCGTATGAAAATTGCCCCCGTAAATCCTCGCAGGATTCGGTAGCATTTTCATGCCGCCCTGCGTAAACGGCCCATCCGATTCGTCCTGCGAAAGTTCGCTTAAAAGCACGAGTTCGGATAGCTTGAAATCGCCGGAGAAATCCGGTATCCAGAAAGAGTTCGAGATAGTCGAGGAATCTGCCGCGCCGATGTCCAGAAATATCAGTCTTGCGGTGTAAGAGCGGTTCGACGGAAGTGTAACCGGATATTTATCGAAAAGAAGAAAGCTCGATGACACCATTTCACCTAACGGCATCTCAACTATTCGCCAAATTGTATCCGTTTGGATGGCCTCGCCATTATCCTCGATTTGGATTACGAATAGCAAGCTGTCGCGCCAGTTATCCGCTGTTTTTTTGAATCCGAGGTTGCCGCGATTGACCGACCAAACGATATCGGCGATTCCATCCGAGGATTCTGCGGAACCTCGATAGGTATTTATATCCATCGCGAAGCCGGCAAAACCGGCAATAATCACCGATGCGGTAAACACGAATAACAGAGTCATTTTTATCGACTTCATAATATTATCCAATTATTCCCGGTAAACCAGTTCGTATGTGCCATCGCCGATTCTGTCCTCAAAATAAAAGGAGCGGCGCGGATTGAAATAATACCATATTTCATATGCGCGAAATCCCGAATCAAAGGGATGTCGGTCGATTTCATCCGGTTCACCGTAAACGATGAAAACCTCGCCGAAATCCGTGCTCCAACCGGGTGAATACGGACCGAATCTGCGGTTTGCCTCGGCGACACGCCGGTAGAATTCGTCTTTGATTTCGTTAATTTCTGTGCCCGGCGTAGGATCGCGTTCTCTCCAGAATAGGTTGATAAGGCTGTCCACGGCGTCGATATCCTCTTCCAACGCATCTTCCAGCTCTTCGATTTCCGAACCGTCGCCAAGCAATTCCAATTGTGCTATCGCTTCCTCCAAACTCGAGGCCGTATGTAAATGTCTCCCCGATGAAAGCCTGACCCGTTTTTCCGTCCCGGCAATTTTCTTCCCGTCAGAATAGAATTCCGCGAAGAAAACGAATTCGACGGCATCATTTGGTATCGCAAGAATTCCGCCGATTTCATGGTATCCGGGATTCGTTATCGAAACCGTCTCTGCGGAGAAAACGCCGTAGTCGTCTTCAATCCACTCGATAACTTCCCCGGCGATTCCCTTTGGCACGGAAACTCCAAACTTGAAGAAAAATGAATCTTTTTCAGGATAAGCATTCGCGTCCCAATACTCGCCGTCCAACATAGCGACAACCGAACTAAATTCAACATTCCTCTCCGTATCGAACGACGGCGCTGTAATATTGTCGGTGCGAACAAATTTCGCTTTTGACTCCCGATCGGTCAACTCTATTCTTAAAATATAATCGCCCCGTGGAATTTCGTCCAGAATATAAGGCTGTGGTCGAACAAAATCTGATGTATGAGTCTCAAAATAGCTTCCAACCTCTACTGAATCGGCCCTATTCATCTTTGCTACGAGTTGTTTGTCCGAAAAAAGGGCGAGGAAAGCAACGAAACGAGCATAATAGGAAGTGTCGGTTTTTACGAATTGCAGATTTGCACGCGGAATTTGTAGATGGACTTCAATAATCGCCATGCTGGTTTCGTTCGATGGGGAAAACGTTATATCCGAAATACATGCCGGAACACCTAAATCGCCGGGAATGGATGCCTGCGCCATAGTCATTCCAGTTAAAACCGCGAGGGAAAGGATAATTATGCAGTTTTTCTTGTTCAATTTTCCTGCGTTCCTCTCGGGTGGCATTTCCGGTAAACCTCGTGGAGATAGTTTTTTCCGACATTGGTGTAAATTTGCGTCGAGCTAATATCCGCGTGTCCGAGCATTTCCTGCACGGCGCGCAGTCCCGCACCGCCCTCGATAAGGTGTGTGGCGAAAGCGTGGCGAAAAGTATGGGGATGGACTTCCGGTAAACCGGCTTTATCGCACCACTTAGTAACTATGGTATAAAGGCCCATCCGGCTGAGTTTACCTCCCCGGAAATTTAAAAAAAGCGCCGGAGTTCGATGTTTTTTCATAAGTCCGGGGCGAACGTCGCGTTTATAACGGCTTATCCAGTGCAGAGCGGATTCGTTAATCGGCACGAGCCGCTCCTTGCGGCCCTTACCGAAAAGTCGCACGAACCCGATATCCTCATAAACGTCGGCAGTTGTCATATCGATTACTTCGGATTCCCTCGCGCCCGTTCCATAGAGCGTTTCCAGTATTGCGCGGTCACGAATACCGAGACCTTTCGGATGCGTCAGGTCAACCGCATTCATAATTTTCTCCATCTGCCCGATAGAAATTACGTCCGGCAGCGGTTTTGGTAGTTTCGGCAAATCCACTCCTTCGGTAGGATTCCGCTTGAGTTCCCCCTCGAGAATGAGATATTTAAATAATCCGCGAATGCTACTCATTTTCCTTGCCAATGATTTTGCAGACAATTCCAAATCGGAGAGTTTCCGTAAATAGCTGATAATATGTCCCTGAGTTATATCACCGATATTCTCGATGCTTTTGCCGAACAGATAGTCACCGAAATCGCGCAAGTCGCGATCATAAGCGGCTATCGAATTCTGAGATAGACCTCGCTCGATATTCGCCCAATCCATAAAACCGTTGATACTCGAATCGACGTCTATATCGACCTTTGATTTCGTTTGTTTGCGCAATTTACCCGGCGAATTCCGGCACCGTGAATTCGGTTATCTCTTGAAAATACTCCATTCGTTCGATTATGTCCTTTCTTGATAAGTTTGCCAACCTCTCAACGCTGAAACCTTCGACATTCATGCTTGCGACAATTGTCCCGGCGACTACCGCGCGTTTAAGTTCATGAAAATCGATTTTACCGCACGATGCGAGGTAGCCCATGAAAGCGCCGGCAAAGCTATCACCCGCGCCCGTGGGATCTATTACTTGCTCAATCGGATAAGCCGGTAGAACGAATAGATCGTCTTTGGTTACCATCAGAACGCCGAATTCGCCTCGTTTGACCACGAGAACCTTCGGCCCCATTTCGAGGACTTTGCGCGCCCCGCACAGTAAGCTCTTGTCGTTTGAGAGCATACGCACTTCGAGTGCGTTGATTAGCAATAGATCGATTTCGCCCATAAGGGCTTTAAGTTCGTCCAGTTTGCCCTCGATCCAGAAATTCATCGTATCCGCCGCGACCAGAACCGGCGCTTTTATCTGGTTTACCACTTGCCGCTGCAAACATGGGTCGATATTGCCCAGAAATACAAAACTGCTACCACAGTAGTGCTCCGGTAACTCAGGTGCAAATTCCTCGAATACGTTGAGTTGTGTGTAAAGTGTTTCCGGATCGCCGAAAGACTCGTCGTATTCGCCCGCCCATCGAAAAGTTTTGCCCTCGGTAACAACAAGCCCGTCCAGATTGATACCCTTCCCAAGTAACATCTCGGTGTGGCGTTTCGGGAAATCCTCCCCGACTACAGCGACAACATTGACATCCTTGGCAAAGAGTTTTGCCGCAAGCGAAAAATACGTCGCGCTACCGCCGAGAGCATCGTCCACTTTGCCATGAGGAGTGGCTACCGAATCCAGTGCGACCGAACCTACAATTAAAACCGACATTTTATCCTTCCCGGTAAATCCGATTAGTTAACACCATTATATAGGAACCACGACCTATAGTCAAGCTAAACGGGCAGTTACCCTACAAAAATCTACTATTAACTGAAACCGAGCGCCCTGCTTCCGATGGGCTTGCTACGCCCACAATACGCGGGAAATAAGGATACTTTCTATTTGAATGCGGTCGTTATTCAAGGACATCATTGCAGCGGTTTGCATGCTCCATTCTCAACTCTCAACTCTCAAATCAGCTAATCCTATCCCACGGTGGATTATCTGCACTGCGGATTTCATCGTCGAGGTTTATTCCGATTTCCGATAAGGAGTGTTTTATCCCCCGGTCGGTCATATCGAGGATTGCATTGGCGATCGAGTTGCCCCCGATGGAGATAATCGCGGATAGACGGCTTCTCCGCGAATAATTAAGCTCGAGTTTCAGGTTTCGAATCCCCTTCACCCTCGACTTTAGCAACGTAAATCTTCTCGTAAGCTCGCTATGCGAAAGCATTGGCTCGAACTGGAACCGTGAATGCGGTTTCGGGATAAACGAATTTATGCTACAGGTAACTTTTAGGTTCGACGACGATGCAATTGCAACGATTGTGTCGGCGAGAACTGCGATATCGGCCTCGTTCTCGCCCGGAAGACCGATTATCCAATAGAGCTTCATCTCGGCAAAACCCATTTCCGTAAGAGCATTTGCCTGCGCGACGATTTCTTCGCGTGGAATCCATTTGCCGATACTTTGGGCAAGGCGTTCGGATGCCGTTTCCGGCGCGAAAGTAACCGATTTCGATTTAGTCTCGGCGAGCAGTTCAAGCGCTATCGTGGAGATTCTATCCAGGCGAATACTCGAGGGGTGAATACTCACGCCTCTATCGGAAAAACCACGAAGAATCGATTCTAATTCGGGATGTTCCGCGATTGCGCTGCCTACTAGCCCAACTCGCTTGGCCCCAAGGCCAAAATCATCATAGGTCCGTAAAATACCCTCGGTAGAGTAATTATAGACCGGCATATCCAGCCACGAACTTGCGCAAAATCCGCAATTAAAAGGGCATCCGCGTTGACCTTCCACAAGAAACATATTTCTGAAATGACCGAAACTCGTCAGTATCGGGGTGTATGCCGGAGCGGTCCGAGTCGCGGGCGCACGCACGATTTCTTCGCCGTCGTCGAGTGCCGGGGCCCAGACACCGTTTATTCTCTTCGCCATTTCGAGTATTTCCGCTTTGGTCGCCAATCCCGGCGGCGAATCGCGCATTATCTCCGGGAAACGTTCCGCCCAATTATCGCCATCGCCGAGGAGGATAATATCAAAAAACGCCGCAAACGGAAATGGATTGAGCGTAAGCGCATCCCCGCCGCCGATTATAATAGGAGTGTCGCCGCGTTTCTTGGCAATCGGCTCTATCCCCGATGAAACCAACATTTCGATTAGATTCAGAATGTCAGTTTCGTATGGCATAGAAACCGCGATTACAGGGAATTCGCGCAGTGGTCGGTCGGATTCGAGCGAACGCGACTCACCTGTCTTATTAAAAAAACGCTCGGTGAGTATATGCTTCTTGCTTCTAAGTGTGCCATACAGCCACTGATACCCGATATTCGCCATCCCGATTTCATAGCGGTTGGGATATATCCACGCCAGAAGCTGACTCCAACCCATCGGGTGCGGCTCGAAAGGCGATAATTCCGATGCAAGGTAGTCTTTTTTTATGTGTTGTTTGACCATTATTTCGTCGCTAACGTTTCACAATCTACAACTCACCGCCCCCCATGTCAAGGCGGGATAAGCAAAATCGCCATCTTCATAGTTAAATCAAGGAATAATCGCGATATCTTAAAGGTCAAATAGTGAATAACAAATAGCAAATAATAAGGTCTTATTTTCGCGTTTTCTCGCGTGCATTAAAAGCTGACCGTTAGAGACTCAAGAAACAAAACACGGATAAAATATTTTGGCTTTACGGGCAAATGGAAATGAATTATATTAGTTCGACTGGATGCCGCAGACTGATTGCTTGGCGGCATGAAATAGGAAGGAGAAGTTATGAACTTCACATTGTTTGGCTTTGTAACTTACCTTTTCGTTGTCCTGGTGGTGGGTTTTCTCACCTACAGACTCAATAAGACACACCGTGACTTTTTCCTCGCGGGTCGCAGGCTACCACCGGCGGTAGTAGCATTGTCGGAGCGGGCTTCCGGGGAGTCGGCCTGGCTTCTGCTGGGGCTTCCGGGCGCTGCTCTCGCGGCAGGCTTCCTGGAAATGTGGACTGCGCTGGGATGCGTTCTCGGCATTATCTTCTACTGGTTCGTTATAGCGAAAGACCTGCGGTTGGAATCCGAAAAGCGCGATGCAATTACCCTGCCCTCATTCTTCGCGGACGAATTCGACAGTCACGACCGAATAATACGCGTGGTTGCGACGTTAATCGTGATTTTCTTCTTCACTTTTTACCTCGCGGCGCAGTTCAACGGCGCCGGCAAGGTTCTCGAGGTTACGTTCGGTATCCCGCAGACTATCGGCGTGCTAATCGGCGCGGCGGTTATTGTCTTCTATACGATGATGGGCGGATTCTACGCGGTCGCATGGACAGATTTTATACAGGGCATAATTATGATAGGCGCGCTTGTAATCCTGCCTATCGTGGGTCTTTTCGAAATTGCGGAACAGGGAAGCTCGCTTACCGGCGCAATCGGCAATGTCGGCTCGGATTTTGTGAGTGTTGTCGGTGGCAAGACTGGCTGGCCGGCTATTGCGGTGATTATAGGCGGCCTGAGCTGGGGATTGGGATACATGGGCCAGCCACATCTGCTCGTGCGATTCATGTCGATTAAAGACCCTAACAAGATAAAGACCGGTCGTAAGATCGCGATTGCGTGGGCGGTTCCGGCATTTGCGGGTGCAATGTTTATTGGACTCGTCGGCCTGGCGCTATATGGCCAGGGGCAGTTCGCGGACGTCGAGAAAATCATGCCGCATCTAGCGACGTCGCTCCTCCCCGCGTGGCTGGCCGGCTTCTTTATCTCCGGTGCTATTGCCGCAATGATGTCCACCGCAGATAGCCAGCTGTTGGTCATCACGTCGTCTGTAATAGAGGATTTCTACCATAAGACTCTTGGCAAGGAGGTATCCGCGCACGTTCTGCTTCACCTCAGCCGGATAATCACGATAGCGGTGGGTGTTTTCGGCGCGGTCGTCGCGCTGACATCGAAGAAGCTGATTTTTGCGCTTGTATCCTACGCTTGGTCAGGACTCGGGTCGTCATTCGGACCGCCCTTGCTGTTGATGCTAAAATGGAAACGCACAACGAAACAGGGCGTCCTCGCGGGGATGCTCACCGGTTCCATTTCAACGGTAGTATGGGCGAATATAGCCGTTCTGAACGATTTCATCACGGTTCGCTTGGCGTCGTTTGTGTTAGCTACACTTGCGGTAATAATAACCAGCATGTTAAGTAAAAAGGTAGATTAGCTTATGAACAATTTGGAAAGTCGAATTCTATAACTTTCGACTATCCACTCTCAACTCGTCGCTTTAAGCCCCCCGCCGCGCTTCTAAACCTCATCCAGCGTCTTCCTGAGTGATAACCTCTTCCCACCGAATCTAAGCACCACCGAGAACGCTACGAACTCCGGCAGTGTTAGTTCGATTTTATTGTGTATAGCTATTTGGGAGTTAGAGGTTTTAGGACCTGTAGGATGATTGCGCTATTTCTTCATGAATTCCGCGATTGCTTTTTCGATACCCTCCGTATCGAGCCCTATCATTTTCAACAAAGCCTCCCGCGCGCCGTGCTTTATAAACTTGTCGGGGATACCGAGGCGCAATAAGAAACCGTCCCAGCCATTGTCGGTAAGGTAACTGGAGACTCCCTCGCCGAAACCGCCGCAGAGCACGTTTTCCTCGATAGTTACGATATGGTCGAAATTCAGGAAAGCCTCGCCGAGAAGCGCCGTATCCATCGGTTTTACGAATCTTGCATTTACGACTGTTGCGTCGATACTCTGTCTGTGAAGCTCATTCGCCGCCACCATCGCGGATTGCACCATGCTACCGACAGCCAGTATCGCAACATCGGAGCCTTCGCGTAGCGTTTCCCATGAACCGATTTCGATATTATGGAGGTTTTCGTGTTTAGATGTTCCGGCGTCGCATCCGCGCGGGTATCGCACGACAAAAGGCGAGTCATTCTGCGATAGGCCCGTAAAGAGAAGGTGGCGCAGTTCCTCCTCGTCCATTGGCGCGGCGATTACGATGCCTGGCACGGGACGAAGGAAACTCAGATCGAACGCACCGTGGTGCGTCGGGCCGTCCTCGCCGACAATGCCCGCTCTATCTAACGCGATTACAAGTGGAATTCTCTGCAGAGCGATATCGTGGATAATCTGGTCGTATGATCTCTGCAGAAAACTCGAGTATATGACAGCTACCGTCGGAATATCGGAAAGGCGTAAACTCGCGCCAAAAAGCAGGGCGTGGCCCTCGGCAATTCCTACGTCGAAAAAGCGTTTCGGGTATTTTTTGTGGAATCTGTCGAGGCCGGTGCCGATCTCCATCGCAGCCGTTATAGCGCATAGGCCGGGGAATTTACCTGCCAACTCTATCATCGCCTCGCCGAACGCTTCGGTGTATGTCGTCGGCGCATCCGATTTAGATTTTTTCTCACCTGTAACGGGGTCGAAACAACTGATACCGTGGAATTTACTTGCGTTGGTTTCTGCAGGACGATAGCCTTTACCCTTCGTCGTGAGGATATGCAGTAGCTTGGGTCCTTTGACCTCCTCGATTTCATGGAGGATTTTAATAAGGTCATGGATATCGTGGCCGTCGATAGGGCCGAAATAGTCGAAACCGAGGCCCTCGAAAACCATCCCGGGTTGAACCGTAACTAACGATTTCAATGAACCTTCGAGCTTATGGCCGATATATCGGAGTTGGTCTGTTAACGGGACTCTGCCGGTTAAGTCCCAGATTCCGCCTTTGAGTTTCCTAAAACGCGAGTCCGCGATAACATCGGTGAGATATTTACTTAGCGCGCCGACGTTCCTCGATATGCTCATTTCGTTATCGTTCAGGATAACGAGCATATCCTTGCCGCTTGCACCTACGTTATTCAAACCTTCGAGGGCAAGACCGCCCGATAGCGCACCGTCGCCGATTATCGCGATAACTTTGTTTTTCTCCCTTTTCAAATCCCGCGCAGTTGCCATCGCAAATGCCGCGCCGATACTCGTGGATGCGTGTCCGACACCAAAAGCATCATATTCGCTTTCCGAGATTTTTGGGAAGCCGGAAAGCCCGTCCAACTGGCGAATGGTGTCGAATCGATCCTTGCGTCCGGTAAGGATTTTATACGGATAAGCCTGATGCCCAACATCCCAGATAATTTTATCATAGGGCGGTGAATAAAGCGACAGCAGGGCGATTGTCAACTCGACAACACCCAGCGACGGCGCGAGATGACCGCCTGTCTGCGAAACAGTCTCGATAATAAACTCTCGAAGTTCCCTTGCGAGTTTTTTCCTCCCCGACATTTTCAACTTCTTAACGTCGTCGGGGGTGTCCATCTTCGACAGTATTGGATATGCTTCGTCGTTAATGGGCATTAGCTATTTGAAAACCCTTTTGAATATCGTATCTACATGGCGGATATAAAGATCGAGGTCAAACATAGCCTCGATTTCCTCGAGCGTGAGATAACGGCGAATTTCGCCGTCTTTAATAACTTCATTGCGGAAATCGTCGTCCCGTTTTATCGCCGCCATAGCCTTGCCTTGAATCATCGTGTGGGCTTTGTTTCGATCCATACCGGCACTAACGAGCCGGAGCATTAGACGTTGCGAGAAAACCAATCCTTTCGAGACGTCGATATTATCCTTCATATGCTCGGTTTTAACGGCCATTCCGTCGATAATATAATGGAGTTGAAATAGGATATAGTCGAGACCGATGCAGACATCGGGTAGGATTATGCGTTCCGCGCTGGAATGGGAAATATCCCTTTCATGCCAAAGCGCAATATTCTCGAGCGCCGGTATAACCGCTCCGCGGATTATCCTCGCTATTCCGCAAATCTGTTCCGATTTCACCGGATTCCGCTTGTGAGGCATAGCAGATGAACCTTTCTGCTTGGCGGCAAAGGGTTCTTCCAATTCGTCGATTTCCGTGCGTTGCAGGTTACGGACTTCGGAGGCCAGTTTTTCGCAAGTGCCCGCTATCAATGCGCACACGGAGACGAATTCCGCATGTCTGTCGCGTTGAAGAACCTGATTCGTGACTTCGGCCGGTGTTAATCCGAGACGTTTCAGAGCGTTCTCTTCGGTTATCGGTTCGATCTGTGAGTAATTACCCACCGCGCCGGAAATTTTCCCTATAGTAATCCGAGGTTTAATTTCCTTCAAACGCACCAAATGCCGACCGAATTCGGCATAAAATATGGCCAGCTTCAGCCCGAAAGTAGTCGGTTCGGCATGCATATTATGCGTTCGACCGATAATCGGCGTATATTTGTATTTCATGGCAAGGCGCATCAGGACATCCGCCATTTTTTCAACGCCCTTCACAATCAACTCGTGAGATTCGACCATTTGAAGCGCGGTAGCGGTATCCATAACATCGCTGGAGGTAAGCCCCGCATGTATATAACGTGCGTCTTTTCCGACCTTTTTCTGAACTACCTGAAGGAATGCGATCACCTCGTGGTGATTCTCTTCTTCCTTCTTGTGAATCTCTTCTAGAGAGAAATCCGCCTTTTCCTTTATCTTCTCGAGTGATTTTTCGGGTATTTCTCCCTGTTCGTGGAGCGCCTCGCAGACGGCAATTTCAACATCCAGCCATTTGCGGAAACGGTATTCCGGACTCCATATACTGGCCATTTCTTCGCGACTATAGCGTGTTATCATACTCGGGAAACCTCCTTCACTGTGTTGTTGCAGACGCTTAAAAACTATCTTATCAAAACTATTCTTGCTGCACTTGCCGTGCCGATTACAGGTCTTACATAATAAACTCCCGTAGGCAAAACCGCGCCGAATTCATCCGTGCCGTCCCAGTTAAAATGCCCATCGATAATAGCGCTCCGGCGAACCTGACGGCCACTCATGTCAAAAATCTCAATTTCTCCGATGTCCCGAGGTCCAACTATCCTGCAACTCGCGTTGAACGGATTTGGGTAAACACTAATTTCTTTAATATCCGAATGCCCCTCGTTAATCCCCACCGGAACGGCTATCAGGGTCAATGAATCGACAATATCGTCATCGTAATCGTGCATGAACATGGAGAGTTTGTGCTCCGCCGCCGAATAATGAAAATCGAGGTGATGATATAGATTATACCCGTAAGCACAGTGGCTAAGCCAATAGAAAATAGGGCTTGGCGGCGCTCCCCCTCCTCCTGTTACTAAATATATTACTCCGTCTTGTGGATGAGACCGCTCATACATATGATCGTGACCTTGTATTACAAGGTCCACTGCGTTAGCAACCAGAAGCGGTTCGATAGCTTCTGCAAGAGCGTCCTCTCTGCCGTGATAACCGCTGGAATATAACGGTCTGTGGACCAAGGCGATTACGAAATCGTAATCAGGATTAATCGCCGCTGCCGAGAGATCGTTCGAGACGAACTCATACTGGTCGCTAGTAATCGAATAATCTATCTCCGAGTTTATTACAGTAAAATGAATCCTACCCCAATCAAAACTACCGTAGGCCTCGTTTCCGGAGGGATTTTGCGGCAGCCTGAGAGCATCGTAAAAATACGGCGCTTCGTCGTCGTGGTTACCCATGGCGTAAAAATAAGGCACCGACTGCGCAATATTGTGCCATTCGCATAATTCCGCGAAATAATTATCCCAATCCGAAGTGTCTTCGCCATCCTCGATCATATCGCCGCTGTTGGTGACGAACATAGGATCGCAATCCATTATATGATCGATTATAACCCAGTGGGCCAAAAGTCCGGTGCGAGTGTCACCGTAAGCGCAAAAATCGAAATCCTCGAGCGCGCCCGGTGCTGGAGCACTCCAAAACGAAAAAGGCCCCGTCGAATCGCCGTCCGCCAGAACAATATATTCATATTCCGTAAATGAACTGATAGGCATTTCAATAGCGTGTGACGTGCCGCTGGTTGTCTCCGTAATATTAGACCAGGTAATCCCACCGATTTGCCTGAATTTGACTTGTCCGGCGCAAACATTCTCGGTTCGAAAATTGGCGATCATCGCGGTGTGGGGTTCCTCGGCGGAAAGGATTGGCCCGCGTTCAATCGCTGCAACGATGGGCAATACTAACAATGAAAAGAGAATTAATACTAATTTCATAAGTATTTCTTTATCAACGAATTAATGTAATCGATCCGGTGCAGATATGCTTCCCGTTCACTTCGACAACATATATATATACGCCACCGGGGCATTTGCGTTGGTTATCATCCATACCATCCCACTCGGCGGCTTTGAGGTTCCCCGCAGGAACATCGTAAACGCGCACCGGCACGCCACGCATATCGTATATCTTCACCGTGCCGTCATCCCGGAAGAAGTGAGGCCACAAGAACGCGATCTCGTCGTTGTAGCTGTCGAGGTTTGGCGTGAACGGATTGGTGCTCGTGCTACAATCGACATGGGGTTCTATCCAATAGGCGAAATCGAAACAGTCGATATTCGGCGGGCAGAGATCGGGGGCGTCCCCTGCGCAAATAGTAATCTGTAACGAATCGCCGTCGTCGATAGGCATGTTCGACGTTGGATTGAAAGCGAGAACGCCGGATAGCGAGTCCCATGATATACCGGAGGAGTCCGTAGTATAGCGAACTGCAACGCTGCTGTTTATAAGGAAATCTACCGATATAAGTTGTTCATCCACACCGCACATTAGGTCGGCAATTCCAACACGGAATCCATAGTTATCCTCCGGAACCATCTGCCCGTCGTTCGGCTCTATCAACGTGAATCCGGGCGGTTCCGTGTCAACATAGAAAATCCATTCAATAGGCACGAATAGAGGATTGCCAAGCTCGTCGGTGGCCTCGATAAGACTCACATAAATCGCGCCGTTATCGAAAACATCCCCAGCAGGCGTATAAATGAACGCGCTATCGCCATCCGCAATTAGCTCCACGTCTGCGATGCTCAGCGTATCATCGTCGATTACGAAAACGCACGATGCCATATCCAACGCGACCTCACCCGACGCGACGAAGCGAATTCCCTGATCGCGGCAGGTAGTTACCCATCCGGGGTGCGGTAGGACCATCTCCACACCGGCCCGCGCGACTATTTCGATAAACCATAGAGGTGAATCGCCACGCGTGCGGTCGGCCGGCACACCGAAATCGAAATCGTTATCCCAGCACGAAGCGATGAAATATATGTCGTCGTCGGCATCCGGTGAATAAAGCGTGGTAGCGGTCCGGAAAGCCATTGTGTCCGCGCTCTCCGAGACGAAATCGAGGAAAGCCGTGTCGCAGGTGGCCGACAATTCGCCATCGGTATCCCAAATTATAAATGGCGACTGGGAATCGGGCGGCGAGGCGGTGTAAATTCCCGAACTATCGAATGCGCGGCAGGTTAGATAAAATAATGAATCCGCAAGCTGACTATTGGGAGTATAATCGATCCAGACCGGAGGAATCGTGTCGTCATCCGGGATATAGAAATTCCAGGTAGTGTCCAACCGGTTCGGTGGGCAATAACCGGCGCAATCCTCGGCGATGATTCGCACGGATACGGTCTCTCCCTCCGAAAAATGCAATCCAGCTTCAACTGGATCGTAAACGAGAGAATCTCCGCGCCATGCGATACCGCTACCCAACGGCACGAAATAACCATCCGCGTAAAACTCGAGTTCATCGATATTCAATCCGCAACCATCGTCGGAGATTATTGCGATGACCGAATCCAGCGGGAGAACGTCGTTCGCACCGGGCAATGGAGAGATGATCCCAATATCCGGCGGCGTAAGATCGATATAAATCCTCGTGAAAATCGTATCCTGCAGCGGATTCCCGATAGAATCGTAGGCTGTCTGTAACTCGAAATCGACGACATCGAGGTGGTTCCATGTAACGGTAGGCGTGAATATCAAAGTATCGCCGATATACTCCAAATGCGAGTCCGGCCAGCGTATTGGAGCGCCGTTCACGAGGATTTCGAGCGAGTCCATAATTAACCCGGACGGATCGAGAACGCGCACCTTAAAAACCTGCAGGCTGCAACTCGACCACGAACCGGAATCCGGTTCGACAAGAAAAGCTCTCGGACCGAGATTATCTATAAGGAAAAACCAGGACGTATCGCCGCAGTTTGGGCCGCAGAGTTGGGTTTCATCGCAGGCGTAAATTGTAACAAAAACTGTTTCGCTCTCGAAAAATTGCCCCGCGATCCACGGCTCGAAAATCAGGCTGTCACCGCTCCAGATAAGACCGGGCGGAAGCGAATCATAGCCCCAGCATTCGCCGTTGACGCAGATAGTTAGACCGCTGTCGCTCACGCCGGAAACATCCTCGATAAGCGCCGCTATTCGCGGTTGCGTCGTATCGACTACGCCGTTGTGCGGCGGCGTTAGCGGCGTGATAATCGGCGCTGTAAGATCGACCGTGAATGTCCAATCGCAGGGATCTTCAAGCTCGTTGCCGAGGCTGTCTTCGGCAGATGTAATCTGCACGTTGACAATTTCTCCGTCCGACCATGGGGTGCCGGGATAGAATTCTATTGTATCGCCGATAAGCGTAACTTCCGGGCTGGTAATATCATATGGTATGCTGTTAATAGAAAACGCGATAGTCGAGTGGTCAACTCCATTCGGGTCGGTAAGATAGAAACGGACATGGAAACTGTCACAGCCGACATTCCAGCCGTCCAGCGGCGCGATAGGCACGCACTCCGGCCCACGAAGGTTGACATTGAAAAACCAGCAAGTATCGAGCACGTTCGGGCCGCAACCACCGGCGTTATCCACCGCGTGAACGCAAACGACAATCGAGTCGTTATGCTCGAAAGCCCAGCCCAGCGTTGCGCCGTCGAGGATAAGCTCTTCGCCGTCCCAACTGCCGTCGGCGAGGACATATGTTATCCCATCGACCTCGATAGTGACCGAATCCTCCGCTAATCCGCTTAAATAGTCTATTAAACTGAAGCTAACGTTTGGATTAGTTATTCCAACAAATCCGCCATTGGGAGGAATCGCGCCGCTCAATTCCGGCGGAGACTGATCGATAAGTAGCCGGAAACTCTCGTCTGTGCGCTCGTTACCGAGCATGTCCACGAGTGTCGTGAATGTAATGTCGATTGTGTCGCCGTCGGACAAAGCGAGACCGGGTTTTAAGAAAAGCGTATCGCTCGAAATCGCCATACCGGTAGGAAAGAGCCAGTCGTCCCCTGCGGCGGAAACAGTAAGGCTCGTAGTGTCCACACCGACTAAATCCGTTAGGAGAAAAATAGCGTCGAGGCTGTCGCAACTATAATACTCGACATCGGGGGAGATAAGCTCCACAACAGGCCCGGCGGTGTCAACGATTATCGTGTAGCACGACTCCGCCATGTTTGGACCACAGCCAATCGCAATATCCCCGGCGCCAATACAGATTTCTACAGTGTCCACCAGATCGATCCCGGCCATAAAAGTGCTTAGCGATAGTTCTCCGATAGTCCCGTTCCAACTCAATCCGGCCATTCCATAGCTGATTAAATCGCCGTTCACCCGCCAGTAGAATGTCGAGTTTTGTTCGTCAGATGTGCTGTCGTGAACCGTAACTCGGAGTATTGGATGCGTATCCGAAATAATTGTATCCGGCGGTGGTTGGATATCGGTGATAGTCGGCGGCTCAAAGTCTGCGGTAAATGCGAAAGCGCTGTCTCCGAAGTAGCTACAACCGGTTGCGCCCGTCAAATCGACGATAGAACCATCATAAGTGACGCCATGTTCCCAACATTCGCTTGGGCCGAGGAAACTAAAAATCGAATCGACCGAATTCCAGTCGCAACGCGACGCGGGATAACTGACGGAATTCGCTTCTATCTCGGCGGATAGCACGTCGATACCGCTTTCAGAATGAACCTGCCATGTCACCGAGCCGCAGGTGCACGAATAGAAGCTTCCAAGAGGGGGCATTAGTAATTCCAAATCGGGATTCGGTAGTTCGAAATGCCATGTGATCGAGTGCAGAACAGGTCTCTCGGCATGAATCCCTCGCTCCATAATCACACGATATCGATAATATGGGCCCGCGGCAAGAAATGCCGGAACCGACGCTCCCGGGGCTACAATGTAAAAATCCGACCAGACTATTCCATCGACGGATGAAGCCAGTTCGATTGTCGCACTCGATTCGCCCGCAGTATCCACGTCGATCTCAAAACTCAGAAGTTCTCCCGGACACTCCGCAGTAAAAGCCACGCTTTCGAACATACCGGAGCCTCGCCCGCCGTAATAGGCGTAATACATGGAGTTTATCATCGCCATGCCTTCGGTGGCCGCCGGTCGCCAGTCAAAAACACCCTCCTCGGCGTAGTGGCCGGTTGAAAAATAGGCCGCGTAGCTTCCGTAGGTTCCGGAATGATAAGTATGCATGAAAACCCGTCCGTCGGGGCTAATATACCAGATCTGACCATCATCGTAGATTTCGCCGAATTCGTGACAGGCGGTAATCGGGAAACTGGCAGGTAACTCGAACGGCGCATGCAGAATCGGTGAATCCGGAGCGCCCGGATCGCGGATAACCGAGTGATAAAGATCGTCGGGGGCATAGCAATCCACCCACTCCGCACCGAGACCGGTAACGTCCGTAATCGAGTTGAAATACTCGTGCTCGTAGTCGTTAATATCCGTGCAAAGCGGTGTAGTGAATTCTCGACCGCGACGTTTGGCGATAGAATCGTGTGTGAGAATTATGCCTTTGCCGAGAGCCGCGAAATCACGAACTCGTTGGCGGCCCGAGTTGTCCAGATCGTTATTTCGCCCACCAAAACCATTACCAACCCCGAAAAAAATAATATCATATTCCATAAGGGTGGTCGAGAATGCGCCCCCTCCGGGATCCGAGGGATCTTCGGCTAAGAAGTTGTCCGTCAATCCGGATATATCATTCCATATATCGAGTGTAGTTACTTCAATATTAAAACTTAGGGCTGGTTCCCCGAATACAGCGAGTGAATCGACGGTTTTATAGATACAATCGAGACAATGTTCGTCATCCGGTATAATTTGCAGGACGTTAATCGTGTCGAATTCGTTTAGAATCAATGCAGCTTCAGGGTAGGCCGGGTCAGGAATCAACTCGACATTACCGAAAATTCCGCCGGAGAAATCAGAGTCGAGGGTCATCACCAAATCCCAGGGCGCGGCGATACTCGCGGTGACTACCGCGCAAAAGACGATTGCAGCATAAGAAGCAGACTTCATCTAAATTCCCTCGAAGCGAACCACAAATTCCAGCCATAATATATAATAAAGGTTGCCAAAAGGCAACCTTTATTTTCTAATATATTGTAACGCAAACACTTACATATCAAACATCACGCCAACATAGGGATTATAAGTCGAAATGTCCGAAAGATTCACTTTAAATGTGAAAACTCCGTCGATTCCTTCTTTGATAGGCATTGTCGCACCGATAGCGAGATGAAGCTCGAGACGCGTATCCGCAGGCTCGTCGGTGGCTCCGGACTGGCGTTCGTCGAGCTTTGTCATATAATAATGGAAGCCGATTCCACCGCCAACATACGGATCGAATGGAATCGATTCGATATCGGGAAGTATCTTTATAGTGATATTGCCCGAGAAATCGGAGAGGGAGTTTGTGTAAGTTTCGAGCACCGTTTTTGTGACGCGCATATATTCTGCGGTAGCCTCGAGGCCAATAACCTTATTCAGCTTTCCCAGATCGCCGGATATATCGAAGACAAATCCCACGTTATACGGGCTGTCAGGAATAGCGGGGCCGAGTTTCACACCGATCTTCTTAAACCCGATATTCGGATATTTATTAACAGTCACCTGAGCCGACGCTAAGCCAACCAGAACAACAACGGCGATAACAATAAAAACAACCTTATTCATAATTCCTCCTTAATTAAAGAGAAGTATAATATTGCACGCCGTTCCGGTTGTCAATATCTTAGTTGCAACCAATTTAAGAAAGGGATTATGTCATTTCGTGAAATCGTGCTGAAAAGAAGGAGCGTCCGCAAGTTTGCCGACCGTCCGGTTACAGAAGGGGAAATCACCGCCGTTTTCGAAGCCGCGCGGGTAGCGCCAAGCAGCAATAATAGCCAACCCTGGCGGTTCGTAATCGTGCGGGAAAAGGGGAAAGTCGAGGAATTAGCGAAGTGTGGGCCGATAATCTCTTCGCCGGTGATAGGATTTATCGCAAACGCCCCATGCATAATTGTTTGCTGCGCGGAACCGGGCGCGCTTTACCACAATGCGATCAAAAGATTACTCCCGTCGGATTTGGCCGTAATAGATGTCTCGATTGCCACGGAGCATATTGTTCTAGCTGCCGCCGAGATAGGCCTCGGGAGCTGTTGGATTGGCTGGATCTCGGAGAAGAAGGTTGCAAAACTGCTCAATTTGCCCAAGAAATGGAAGGTTATTGCAATGCTCGCGCTGGGTTGGCCGGATAAACCTCTTGAAGCGCACGAACCTAAGCGCAAGGCGCTGTCTGAAATCGCCTTCGACGGTTCGCCAGAGAAGCCATGGTGTTCAATCGATTAGATATTCGCGAAAATCCTCTTTATTCGCCGGGCGCACATCAAATTTCCGGACCGAACCGTCCGGTGATTCGAGAATCATGCCGACCGAAACGTTGTTTCGGTATTTTCCGTAAGAGGCCACCAGAGATGCCGTAGTAGTAATTTCATCATTATCGGGTGCGCGATTTAAAATCGCAATCGGGCCGGGGATTTCGTCGTAGGCCAGAATCCACAACTCGCCAGACGCAAGGGCGAGAGCCTTCTCCGATTCGGCCTCATCGCGCGGGATTATCAATTTCAACCCATCCGGTAGCCTGTAATGCCGCCCGAAACGTAGCAGCGCCACCTGCCTCGCATCGATTTTGTCGCCCCATTTCATCATATCGAGAAAGCGTTTCGCATAAGCCGTCTGCGTCAGGGCGCAGCCTCCGGCCGGATTGGGGTAATCGGTAATACCGAATTTTCTCGCTAAAGCTATCTGGGGCTTGCGATTTCGTCCCTGGAAATCGAGTAGCGATTCCCTAGTTATCCAGCCGCGCTGTTCCGGGGTTGTCGGCGGCAAAAGCGCCCCACATAGCGGTCGCACGATTAATCCCTTCACACCGGATAGGTTTTCGATTTGATTCATGTGGTTGCGTATCTGACTCATCGGGCGTTGGCCCACAACCTCGCCGGTTATAAGAAAATCTCCGCCGATTTTATCGAGCATCCGGGCCGCGCGACGTAAAATGAACAATCGGCAGTCGCGACAGGGGTTTGCGCCTTTGCCGCGCCCGAGTTTCGCGTTGATAATCATGTCGATGAAGGCCGCATCGTCGCTTTCCTCGATAATCGAGACACCTGCCGTGAAAGCCGCGCGTTCCGCTGCGGAAAGCCCATCCGGCGCGATTCCACCCTCAAACGGATGATAGAAATGATAGCCCACGATGATTAGGCCGGGCATTTCGGCGGCGAGGCGCGCCGCGAGGATGCTATCCAGCCCCCCGGAGATAAGCGCCAATGCGATGCGCGGCGTCATTTGAGGAGAACTATTTTGGCCGACACGTTCGCATTATCGACACGAATCAGGTAAATACCGGAGGAAAGCGGCTTTCCGCAATCGTCCGTGCCATCCCAAACCGTCAAGGTTCGATTTGTGCGAATCTCGCGGACGAGTTTTCCGGATAAATCGTAAATTTCGATCACAACCGGGATCTCGATTTTGCCAAGCTCTATCGCACAGTGCGCGTTGAATGGATTCGGATAGGCTCGCAGAGCGACTTCGCGCGGTAAATCGTCAATGGACTCGTCTATATTCGTTCCAAAGTCACCGCCATAGGCCCCGATATCGCTTCTGGTTGTATCCGGGTCGAGAATCGCAGGATCACCCATATCGATACAGGGACTTAGCGCCGAGAGATGGTAATCGATAGGATCGCCACCTATAAACGCCGGATTTGTATAAATATTGTGGCTTCCGACATCGATAGGCCCCCACGTATCGACACCGTTATCCCAGAAGCAGCAATAATCGAGACTTGCTGGCCATAATTCGCGAATATCGGCTCCGGCACCGCATCGAGTAAAAATCGTATTGCTTAAATAAAGGCTTTCCACTGTATCGACCGAAATAGCCGCATAATAAATGCTGTCGAAGGTCGCATTTATCACATCGACAACACCGCCTTTGATAGCCCAGATTCCGGCGAGATTTATAAACTCCGCTGTGTCGCTATTCGCGCAGGAGACGAGAAGATTTCTCGCGGTGAAATCGGCCCCGCCCGCTATTTTCACACCGGTAATCGTATTCCGTATTTCGAGACCGACAATGTCGAGTTCGCCGCTTTTTATATGAAGACCTGTGGTTGCGTCTTCGATGCGCGTATTGAAAATTTCGCGCGGAGTTCGGTTGTTCGAAAACTCGATACCTCCCCAGGAGTCCCATCCATCGCGAACATCGAACACGACGGGACACTCCGGTGTGCCAAGAATTTGCAGTTGCCCCTGAATCGTGAGTAGGCTTGTCCAGAACAACGAGTGAATCTCGACACCCGGCATTATCGTAAGGCTGCCACTCGGTTTGATCGTCACGCGGCCAAGATAATGCGGCCAGGTTGTGTCCGACCAAACGGCGTCGTAGTAAATCGTTTCGTCGTGAATCGGCCAAAGCGTTTCGACAAACTCGAATCCGCTATCGAAAAGTTCCGCGAGGTCGTGGTAATATGCAGTTACTATTTTACCGACCTCGATTTCCTCTGCAAGTGCGAAGGTGAGCCGATTCGAGTCGAGCGCGGCGGCGCTAATGGCTATAGTTTCGCCCTCCGCGATAATAGCCCAGTGCGATAAATCCGTCACTTCAGGCGTTGGAATCTCGCCGAATTCTATATAAATCGTGTCCAGCGCGGTTTGTATTACGCGGTCGATACGATTGCCGTCGTAATCGCTTTCCCATGTCAAAGTAATTTCATATGGCAACGACAGCCACAGGCATTCTACACGAAGATAGACATCGCCGGGTTCGGGAGGTGCCGAACAGGAGGCATCGAGGATAAGCTCGTTATAACCGGTTGCGAGCGTTATCGAAGTGTCGTTGCCCGAAAAACCGGCCATCTCGCCGTAACGGAGCTTCAAATTTCCGCCGCCGGAGAGAACGTTTACACCGATAGTTATTTCGGAGACATCTTCCGGTAGGGCCGCGAAGTAATTATTTGTGACGAGAATATAGCCGGTATCCGATAGCGCGATCCCCGGCAATAACGGCCTTGCATCCAGCGGTTCGATGGCGTCAAAAGCCTCGCCTATAGCCATTTTGCCTGCACCCCAATCGCGGTTCGGGGCGGTTCCCACGAATGAATCGACAACTGCGGTCGATGATAATAATTCCCTGACCATGTCCGGTGTAAGCGTCGGATCGCTTTGTAGAAGCAGCGCAATCGCACCGGTGACGTGCGGAGTGGCCATTGATGTTCCCTGCATAACGGTATGTTCGCCGTCGTGAGTGCACCACCATCCGGAGAAGTCCGCGCTCGTCGATCTTGCAGCGGCGACCAGTTGGCCGGGCGCAGCGATATCGGGCTTTTGGAGGCCATTGCGATTAGGACCGGGGCTTGAAAAACTCGAAAGCTCGCCAATATCGACTCCTCCCCGCGAAGAAGTATCCCCCCATGCGTTTACCCAGCGACTTTTTGTGGCGTAACTCGCGACTGTAATTGCTTCCGGCATAGTCCCCGGAGGCCCGAGAATGTGCGTGTTAGTGACGTCGTCGTCGCTGAAAGAGACCGACATCGAAGCAGCGTAAAGCCAGCCATGCACGATGCCCTCGCCGGAGTAAATAATGCTCCATTCGCCCGCTGCGGGGGGTTCGGAAGAGTCGGCATCGACAAGTATAAAAGTAAAACAGCGATCTCCGTTGGGCGATGGCCCGAAGCTCGAGTTGTCTAACCAAACAAAACCGTCGCCATCCGAACCGAAAACGACATCGTCGCCCGGATATATAGGGCCGTAGTGGTGGCCGTGCGGCGAGCGGACGTTCACGATAATAGAGTCGTCGCCGTCGAACCAGCCGGAGATGAATATATAGTCATCCAGCGTCCCGGGATTAGAAAAAGGATCGACCTGGACATGTAACGTATCGCCGACGGTCGGCGTTATCTCAAATTGATAATGTCGTTTGTTTCCGCGCGAGTTTCCAGCGGCAATCGAGAGAATCTTGCCGGGGCCGGTGTGGCGGGCCATAACGCGCTCGTAGAGCAAGCTGCCGTCGTGGGGGCCATAACCACCGCCGAGCGACATGTTTACGCTAATCGGCTGCCCTCGTTCGTCCGCGAAATCGGTCAACCACGCGAAACCGTTAGCGATATTATGGCTATAAAAATAATAATTCCCAGCCTTACACACAAGGATTTCCGCCGCAGGGGCCATACCCATGAACTCGATATCGTAACCTGCCGCGATTCCCGTGCAATGTGTGCCATGTCCGTAGAAATCCTCCTCGGTGCACAATCCTTCCTCGATATCCCCCGCGTCCCAAAGCATCCCGTAACCGAATCCCGCAGGCAAAACGTCGCCCTCGACCGCCTGGTCCCAAATTGCCATTATCCGATTTCCGCCGAATTCGTCGAGGAAGTCATCATGATCGAAATCGATTCCAGTATCCAGAATTCCGACAATCGCGCCCTCCCCGCCACCGCCGTCGGGACTCGCCCAAACCGAAGGCGCGCCAGTCTCGGGCACGCTGACATCGCAGGTCGGGTCGCAGCGGCTCGAAGCCTCTATCCAGAGAACGTCCGGATCATCGACCAACGCCGGAAGCCTTACTAATTCTATTCTCAATATTGCTATTCCATTCCTATCATACGAAACGAAGGCGTTCTGCGGTGGAATCCATCCCGGCTTGTGCGACAGCAGGACATCTGCGCGGCCATCCTCGACCGAAAAATTATCTCTCACGAACGCCGATTGCATACCAGTCTCACTCGCAAAGGCCGGATGATGCATTATCGCCGATGCGTGCGAATCGGCCCCTCCGGCTATGCAAGTTATTGATATTAATAGGATTATGGTAAAACAGATTTTCATTCGAGTCCCGGGTAGAGATTAATAAATCTTTTCAATATACTTAGCGATGCAGAATTTTCAAGCGAAAACTACCCGGGTCGCAGCGAAGGCGTCGCGCGCGCGAAGCGCGCAGAGGCAGACCGGAGCGAAAAATCGTCGGGGTAAATGGGAATTTTCAGTCCGGTCTGCCTCGGTCTTCTCTCGTGGGCATTTCCGAAATTCCTTTTCGGAAATGCGCGCGGGAGAAGGCGCGACGCCCGGGCGTGTGGATTGCGGAAATATCCGACGATGAGAAAAGCGTTTGACAAATGGATTTTTACGAGCAATTTTACTTATACATGCTTTTTAAACTAATGATATTATTTATCCTCGTGCCACTCGGCGAACTTGCCCTACTTATCGAAATCGGTAAGCAAATCGGCACCTGGCCGACTGTTGCGATTGTCGTCGTCACGGGTATAATCGGCAGTTGGATGCTCAAATGGCAGGGAATCTCGACCTGGCGTAAATTCCGCGAGTCCTTTAATCGCGGCGGTTTCCCCGGTAATATGATTTTAGAAGGCTTATTAATCTTAATTGGCGGCGCGTTCTTACTAACTCCGGGGATCATCACTGACGCCTGCGGTTTTATTTTGTTGATTCCGCCAAGCAGGATGCTCGTTTTAAAAGCCCTCAAGGTCTATTTGAAAAAAAGATTCGATTTCGAGGACCTAATCGTAATCGAACCGGATTCCGAGCCGGGCGAATCTGTTAAATACGATCCAGATAAACGTATTTAATCGGCTTCCCTGATCTCGAAGACCAAACCGTTGTCATCGGGGCAAATCGCCCTGGTGACCTTCTTGTCGTTTTCCCAGAAATACTTACCGCCGCATTGCAGTGTCAGGATTAGCGGAAAAATCGACGCGAAAGCGCTGGTGCACAAACCACACGGCGTAAAATTCTCGACGACCCATTCATCGCCGATCTTGTGAAATCCCTGGTTACATTCACCGTCAACCACTTTTACTTTTACTTTTTTCATGGTTACCTCCCAAATGATGTTTATAGCTCGAATCGCCACGTCGCACTAAGCGACAGATTCAAGCCGTTTTCCCAATAATCGTCGAGAAAAGGCGCATCGCCCCAGGTGTCGAGATCGCCGTCATAATCGAGGCGGCAACCAATGCCCAGTCGCTCGATTGGATACGCGCGGAATTCCATCCACGCGACGAGCAGGTTGCCCTCGGTCAGGAATGCGCCATCGAACGAAGCCCATGACCGATCGAGGAAAAATGTGTAATCCGCCGAAACCCTCAGCCCACCGACCAAATCGACGAACTCATAACCGCCGTCAAGCTTCGATATATGCGCCCCCGCAACGAACTGGTAGCGAAAAAAACCGCCGATAAACTCAAGATTTCCCACCGAACCGAGTATTTGCGCGGATGTGTAATTCCCATAGCCGTCATTCGCGTAATCGCGTATGAAAAAAGCCCCTTTTAATCGATAATTAGGCAACAACTCTATCCACTCGAAATCGCCGCGAGACTCATCGGCAATAGCCTCTACCGAAAAGCCGACGCCATTGTAGCCGAACGCGCCTATTTCCAGGGCACGATCGAATGCGGACACCGCCGATGACAGCGAAATCGCGACACAGATTATAACGAGCGTCTTTGTCAATCTATCCGAAGCGCTAATCCGACCGAGTCATCCACGCCGAATGTCGGCGAGAGCATAGCGTCCCTCTCGCCGAAACCGTATTTATACCGCACGGCGTCGCGTTTATAGACAATCGTGCTTACTCCGTCGAGCCAATCGTATATAAGCTGGCCCGCGATAAGCACTCCGCCGAAACCTATCAGCACAATTCCGCCGGTCGACATCTCCTCTTTCATCTCCATTCGTTTCAACTGATAATCGATTTGCTCGCCCTCCATATAGACTGGGATTTTCTCGTAGCGAAGGCCGTCGATATACTCGACTTCATAATCCGTTTCCGGCCATTTCTCGTCGCCGGATAGCAACACGCCGGTAATCATCGACGCCACTCCCAATCCCGCCGCGCCAACGCAAATCCACCCCTTCGTGTTCTCATCGGCGTAGAAATGCAACATCCCCGGCACCGGAATCGACGCCATCATCATACCCACCGAGATTCGGCGGTTGGCATCGCGGTATTCCTCGAACGTCATCCCAGCAGGGATTTTGTAAAAAGGCGATTCGTTAAGGACATCGCCGCCGGATGAAGAAAGCGATAGTTGCTGCGAAACCGCAAGCGAAACGATTAGCAACAGATAGACACAATACTTCATTTCAGACCTCCTATTTTTCTAAATATCGCATTTTGTATGCCGCATGTCAAACGAAAGGTTGACTCGACCGGATTAAAACAACATATTTGTATAAATAAGAATAATTTGGAGGTCGAAATGAAATATATCGCTTTTTCGCTGCTTTTAGCTACACTTGTAACCGCTTTTCCGCTGGAAATCATGGACATAACCGACACGCCGCGCCCCTCGCCAGCCTATGAACTCGGGCAGATAGACGTTATCGACTATGAACTCGAATTTAGAATTGACCCCGACACGACGGTTTTCTACGCCCAAACGATTATCGACTACATCAAGCTTAGCGACGACACCATCCTCGTCCTCGATTTCGAAGCCGAGGAACTCGACACCGAATGGCTTCACGGAAGTTATTATTATTACGACCTGAGCGCATGGTTTATGCTTCCCGTCGTCTTCGAGGATAGTATTTTAACAATCAACTCCGCAATAGACACTACCTCGGAAATCGGCGATACCTGCAGGATAGCTATAGGAATTAATCATTTGCCATATTCAAGCGGAATTTATCGCGAAGCCTCGCCCGACGGACCAATTGTCTTTACGCTCTTCTGGCCGTCGTTGGCGCGAAGGGCCTTTCCTTGCATCGACCACCCCAACGACCGCGCAACCTGCACGATGAAAATCATGGTGCCACCGGGTTTCACGGTGGCCGGAGGTGGCGAGCTAATCGATAGCACAACATCGGGCGATAGCTGCAATGTCGATTGGACTTTCCGCTACGACGAACCCATCTGCACATATAATATCTCATTCGCAATCGGTAACTACGCGACTATCGAAACGACCGCGCTCGACGGCGCGCTACCCGTAAAATCCTTCGCCTATCCCTCCACGCTGACCGCGACGGCATACGACTTCGCGCGAATCCCGCAGATGATTGAGCTTTGGGACTCGCTTTTCGGCGATTACCCCTTCGGCGAGGTCGGTTGCGTGGTCACGCCGATGGACGTCTGGGGCGGCACCGGCGGGATGGAGCACCAAACGCTCCCAAACATCGGCGACGGCTTGATTACCGGCAGCCGCACCTACGAGGAAGTTGTTGCGCACGAGCTTTTGCACCAGTGGTTCGGCGATTGTATCGGAATCGCGGAGTGGGCGGATTTCTGGCTCAACGAGGGAATCGCGGTCTATTCGGAGGTCCTATGGGTAGAGCACACCAGCGGCGCGGCGGCGGCAAAGACCTACATGAACGGCATCGAAAGCAATTATCGAACCTACGCGACCTACTACGACGACTTCCCGATATACGACCCAGCCGATTTCCTATCCTATATTCCTTATAATAAAGCCGCCTGCTGGTGGCGGATGCTCCGTTGGATGCTCGGCGACGAGGACTTTTTCGCCTTCCTGCCGTATTATTTCGATCGCTTCGCATACAAAACCGTCGTCACGGACTCGCTTGCGGTCGCGCTCGACGACTTCACCCACGGCGATTGGGGGTGGTATTTCGACCAGTTCATTTACGAACAGGGTTACCCGAAATATCGCTTCTGCTCCGAGTGCCGCGAAGACAGCCTCGGATGGTTCATCGATGTCCACCTCAAGCAGATTCAGGCCGCGCCGTCGTGCACATTATTCACAATGCCCGTGCCGCTACAAATCAACACCGTCGATTCGACATGGGAAATCCCGTTCTATCCCGACGCGCGGGCATACACCGAGCGAATCCGCGTGCCGGACACTGTCGATTACATCCTGTTCGACCAGCAAAACGCAATCTGCGGCACATTCACCTTCGACCCGACCGCGTATATCGCGGAAACTCGCACACCAAGCGAACTCTCAATTTCCGCTTTCCCAAATCCGTTCAACGGGAATTGCAGATTGCAGATTGATGATTGCGGATTGGGAATAGACGCGATTGAGGTGTTCGATATAAACGGGCGGCGGGTGGCGGAAATAATCCCCCCCGACCCCCCTTTCACAAGGGGGGAGGAAGAGGGCAAGTCCCCCTTGTCAAAGGGGGATTTAGGGGGATTAATCTGGCAACCCGACGAATCCCTCGGTTCCGGCGTGTATCTCGTTCGTGCGCGGTTGAATAACGACGAGACCGCGACTAAACATATTGTATATTTGAAGTAATTATTTCTTGCAGGGGCGAATCGTGCGAAGGCGCGTTGAGCACCTTACGTTGTCGCCCGTCGGCGACCGAAACGAATTTCAACTTGACAAACGGAAATTTATAATTTTCTTATATATTGCTATAAACTAGAATCGCGGAAATTGAAGGTCGGAGGAAATATGAGAAGATGCGCTATTCGTGTCACGGTTATCGCGATTTTTCTGTCGTTAAGTTTGCTCTTTGTCGGTTGCAAGGATGTTGAAAGAACCGGCCAACAAAGCGAAACGCAATCATCGGAAAACCTCGAAACCACTTCGCCCGATAATTCCAAATTCGACCAGAATTTGCACCAAGCGCTTCAAGATAATGAATCCGCCGAGTTAAGCGTTATGGTCAAATGCGCCCGGCCTCTCGACGATGATATGAAAATCGAAGTAGAGGCGGGCGGCCTGAAAGTCCAGACGGTTGCCGGGAACTCATTTACCGCGAGAGGCTCGAAAGAGGCTATTTACAGCGCGAGCAAAATAGATTTTATCGAGTATATTCAGTTAACTCAACAAAGAGACCTCTTGCAGGTGAGGTCACCCCAAGGAGGGAACCGATGATGAAAAAGACAGGAGTTTGTGCTTTTCTGGTCTTGCTTGTTGTTTGTTTGAGTTCGATCGCAAGCGAGGGCCATTCCGTGCTTTGCCCGTGGACGAGGGCTTTTATGGGTCCGTTACAGGACAAGCTGGTGGAGCACGGTTTTTTCGCGATTAACTACGATCCCGAACTCGGCGAGTTCACCAACATGTTCGTGTTGACCGACGGTAACCGGAATATTATCGATCCTATCGAGGAGCTTGGAATACATGTAAATACAGTTGTCGGTGATCGACTTACAGCAAGGGTTCCGCTGGACAAAATCGATGCGCTAACTCAGGTCGATGGAGTCATTTACGTCCAAGCAAGCCCATTAAGACAACCACTCAACGACCTCGCCGCCTCGGAAACCGGCGCCGTTGCCGTTCAAAGCGGTAGCGCACCATTACCGAGAGCCTACACAGGAACTAATTCCCTCGTCGGCGTGATCGATTCCGGTATAGATTTAGGTCATCCTGATTTCTACGTAGGAACTGCGACGCGAATCCAATATTTATGGGACCAGTTGGATGCTTCGAGCGGTCATCCGCCATCGGGCTATACCTATGGCTCGGAATGGACTGCCGCGCAAATCGACGGCGGCACATGCGTCGAAACCGATGAAAATCCGGACGGTGGCGGACATGGAACACATGTCGCCGGAAGCGCCGCCGGTAACGGCGCGGCATCGAGCGGCAACTACGCCGGTATCGCTCCGACATCCGATATTATTTTCGTCAAAACCCCTATGGACGACGTATCCCTCGTGGACGCGACCGCCTATTGTTTCAATAAAGGCTCCGCCATCGGCAAACCCATTTCGGTCAATATGAGCATAGGTGGCCATTACGGCCCCCACGACGGAACCGGTATGGGATCATCGATGATTAGCGATCTCACCGGCGCCGGGAAAATAATCTCGATTGCCGCCGGTAACGAGAACGGCGACTACGGCCACGCGGGCTACACCGTCACTTCAGGGGATTATCTGGCTACTTCGTATATTAGCGGTTACACGGATTTCGCCGGTATGGATATTTGGTATCCGGCATCGGGCAATATCGATTTCTCGATAGGCGTTTACGACCCCTTTTCGGATATGTCTTACTACACCTACGATGTTCCTCCCGGAGATTCGATATGGGTATTGATCGAAGACGATTACTATTGGCCGCTTGCTTGGGTTATGATTGTCGCAACCGAGACAGCCAGCCCATTAAATGGCGATAGGCATGTATCGATTATGGTTGGAAACGAAGGCCCGGGCGGGATCGATCCGGATATCGATCTATCGGCTGTCGAGCTTTCTCTGTGGACGATCGGTTCCGGCTATTTCGACGCCTGGGCGCTTGCCGGTTCATATTTCGATCCGACAGATTACGGACTCCCGTGGATTCCCGGCGATAACGCTTGCATGGTGGGAATGCCCGGCGATGCGGTTGAAGCAATAACAGTCGCGGCTCATAACACACGGAATTCGTGGACGGATATCGATGCAACCGCTCATAGCGAACCCGATGAAGTAATAGGCGATATCGCGAGTTTCAGCAGCCACGGGCCAACCCGCGACGGTCGAACCAAGCCGGAGATTTCCGCTCCCGGGCAATTTATTATTTCAACACTCTCCGACGATCTCCCCGGATTCCCCGCAGATCCGGACTTGCGTGAATGCATGATAGACTTGTATTATCAGAAAATGCAGGGAACCAGCATGGCCACGCCGATGGTCACCGGCGCTATCGCACTCATGCTCGAAAGGGACGCGACACTCACCCCCACCGAAGCTTTCAATATACTTGCGGGCACGGCCGTTACCGATGCATACACCGGCACCGTGCCGAATTATGTCTGGGGATACGGCAAAATGGACATCTTCGCGGCGATGTGCGTGACGGATATCAACGAGAATGTGAAAACGAACAAGCCAGAATTCCCGACGCTCGGCGAGAATTTCCCTAACCCGTTCAATTCGGCGACAAATATCGGATATTATCTTCCCGACGCCTGTCGCGTGAGTATCGGAATCTACGATATCAACGGTCGCATGGTCGATGAGATCGTGGATGAATTCCAGAGTAGCGGGATTCACAGAGTAGTCTATTCTCCCGACGCCTCGGAAAACGACAACCTCGCATCGGGCGCATATTTCATCAAACTCGATGCCGACGACCAAACTGAAACGCGGAAGATGATTTACCTGAAATAATAATCATTTGGGCAAGGGTTTTAAAAAAGGGCCGGGAAATCTCGGCCCTTTTTCTTCTGCCCTCGCGCCTGCTTGGACGCGGAGTGAATTTATTTCAAATACACGACCCGTAGGTAGCCGGAGGTGCTCGACGCTACACGACTCGCTTCGGTTAGCGGTGCTTTTATTTCAAATACACGATTCGTTTCGTAACGGTTTTATTAGACGATGTGAGCCGCGCGAGATAGGTTCCCGAGGGATTATCGCCGCCGTTCCATGATATTCGATACAACCCGGCGGGCATCTTCTCATCGTCGATAAGGCGCGACACCAGCCGCCCGGAAATGTCGTAAATCTCCAGCTCGACCGCCGTTTCCTCGCCAATCTCGAACTCGATTTCGCAACTCGGATTGAACGGGTTCGGCGTTATCGAGTTAATCCCGAACGCGAGCGGCCTTTCGGGGTTTGGCTGGCGTTTGGCGAGCGAAGTCGCCTCCTTGCCGACCACAGCGACGGCGGTCATTTTATTCGAGCCGTCCTCCGCCGTTCCGACAACAGGCAGCCCGATAGTCGAGCGCACGGAATAAACGACCTCGACCTCGGCGCTAGCGCTCTTGTCCTGCGCAAACGCGCAAAATGCGATAGCGAGGATAATGCAGAATGTATAATTAATAATGTATAATGGTTTCATGTTCATGATTTCTCCTTATAATTTGAAATTCGTATATATCGATTCAAATACTTTTTACTATCCATCTAACTATCCTCCTTTGGTTTTTCATTCTGTATTATGCATTTTGTATTATACATTATGATTTCTCCTTTAGATTTTGATGAGTTGTTTTTACGATAGAGACAAGCATTTTCGTGATTTCTTCGAGTTCCGATTTCATTTCGGACAGGCGTGCTTTCGGGACGATTTCCGAGCCGGTAAGGACGTCAATCCAGTATTCGGTTTCGCGAGCCTCTTTTAGCGCGATATTTATTTTATGGACGAAGTCCTTTTTGGATTCAGAGGATTGGGCTTCGTGGACATTGGCACCGATTGATGTTCCACTGCGGATTATCTGGTTCGCTAACGCGAAATCCTTCTGTTTTTCGAGAAAGCGCGCGAGTTTGATAATTCTCACAGCAAATTCTTTCGACCGTTCCACTATTTCATTCCTCTTCTCATTCTGCATTCTGCATTCTCCATTCTTAATTATCTCGCCAGCGTCACCGTTCCTGAGCATTTTATCCGCCCTTCCGCGCGGATTGTGTAAATGTAGATTCCCTGCGATAGCGGTTCGCCGGTGTCGTCGGTGCCGTCCCAGATTGCCTCC